>JAEEGG010014738.1_pt1 | contig 16505 bp, 15 predicted proteins | sample 9134161 | NCBI WGS metagenome assembly JAEEGG01 (sample SAMN16246543, study PRJNA631951) | gut metagenome | biome: gut microbiome; feature: rumen; material: CR-attached | host: Bos | place: Iran: Karaj | collected 2018-10
CCTGTTCAGCGCCACATCCCGTCAGGAACATGGCCACCATTGCTACACATATGATAATATACAATCTGCGCATACCTTCATATAACGCACTTCCTCCCCATTTTATTGTAGTAAAGAAGAAATCTCGCACAATTCGTTTACAAAGCATTATGATTGCTGCAATTCGTCACATTTCCGTGCTGTTTATCCCAGAAATATGTGAATGCTGCAACTTCGTCATACCTTTGCAGCGTCCAATAGACGAAAATGCTTAATCGAAAAATCATAAACGGTAAAATAGTAGAAATATGAAAAAGATGCTTTTTAGAATGATACTTATGATGGTTGCAATGATGATGACAATGACGACGTATGCAGCCAGTGGCGATGACAACAATGAAGTAGAAGAAGACGAAGAGTGGTTGGATGCCGACACCTTGGCAATAGACACTACCCTATGGTATAACCAGACACAACAACTCGGCGGCATCGTGGTCAAGGGCCGTTTGCCCAAGACACGTGTCAAGGGCGACGCTATGCGCACCACCGTCGCAGGTACCATATTAGAAAAGGCCGGAACTGTGAGCGACGCACTCTCTAAAATTCCACAGTTGAAGGCTGAGCGCGACGGGAGTGTAGAGGTTCTTGGGCGTGGTGCTGCCGAGGTGTATATCAATGGCCGCAAGGTGCAGGATGTCAGTGAACTCTCTCGTTTGCGCTCTGACCAGATTCAGCACGTCGACGTGGTGCAGAATCCAGGTGCGCGCTATGCTGCCTCGACAAAAGCTGTCGTTCGTATCACGCTGAAGAAGGCGCAGGGTGAGGGCCTGAGTTTTCAGGATAACGCAGGTGGCATCTATCGGTATGGTCACACGCTGACCAACAACCTCGACGTGAACTATCGCACGGGTGGTCTCGACATTACCGCCTCGTTCTGGGCTGGTCGCTATGGTCACCACGAAGGCAAGCAGGATAATGACCTGACATACTATGCCGGTCCCGACTACATTCTAGGCAAGACCACCCAGAATACGAAGAATATCTGGAAGGGATGGTCACCCCAACTGCAGGTGAACTACATGGTCAACGAGAAACACAGTTTCGGTGCCTACTACAAGTACGACCGCCATCCCAGTGGTGAACTGACCAGTAATTTCTTTACCGATTCCTATGAGAACGGTAAATTCAAGGAGCACTCTGAGAGCCATATCTGGCAGGACGACAACTTCCGCAAGCACATCTTCAATGCCTATTATAATGGTAAGGTTGGTAAGTTGGGTATCGACCTGAACATTGATGGACTCTTCGATAAGACAGAAACTCCAGGCAACACCACAGAGCAGACAACGGCTGCTTCTGTGACTGGTGGTTTACCCGCCAGCACCGAGTCTCGCCTCATCGAGAGCAACACCAACAGCTCGAACGACTTCTGGGCCTCGAAGCTTATCTTCTCTTATCCTATCTTGAAGGGTAACCTCTCCGTAGGTGGCGAGTATTCCTACAACCATCGCATGGATGCCTACTCGTTTACATCTACAGATGCCGTTCCCGTGAAGGCTACCGATACGGAAATCAACGAAAAGTCAGCAGCAGTCTTTGTAGAGTACGGACGCCAGTTCGGTCGTCTCTTTGCCCAGGTGGGTATGCGCTATGAGCACCTGCAGAACGACTACTACAACTTTGGCGTACGTGAAGACGATGTGTGTCGCAACTATGGTGATTGGTTCCCCACGGTAGTTCTATCGGCACCTATTGGCAAGATGCAACTGTCGCTGTCGTATCGTCGTGATATCGAGCGTCCCAGCTACTCAAACCTGACCAGTTCGACCATCTATCTGAATCGCTATGCCTACCAGAGTGGCAACCCTTATCTGAAGCCGACCTACACGCACAGTCTCGTGCTGAATGCGGCATACCAGTGGGCCAACCTGACCATCAACTACGGACGCATCAAGGATGTTGTCACCCTGTCCACCGAGCCTTTCCCTGGCAGCACGGATCCGCTCATCAGCCTCGTCCGTCCTATCAACAGTACTGAAGATTACAACCAGCTGTCTTTCAGCCTGTCGGCCCGTCCAACTATCGGCAAGTGGCACCCGACGTGGCATGCTTATTCTATCTTCCAGAACTATAAGACACCGACTATCGATGGTACGTTGAAGACGCTCAACCACCCCTATCTGACCCTTGCATGGAATAACGACATCGAACTGCCGCACGCCTTCCGTCTGATGGCCAATATGCAATGGTCCACGAAGGGTGACTATAATAACAATCGCATCACCAGCCAGCGTTTTAATACTACGCTGGGTGTGCAGCGCGACTTCCGTCTGGGACGTATGGGCTCATTGACAGCCGACCTGCGTTGCTACGATGTCTTCAATACCGACAAAACCGATGCCATCATTTACGGCATCCGCGAGTTGACAACCAGTAATCCCGCTCGTCGCACCTTCATGCTCGACCTCACCTGGAAGTTCAACGAGGCCCGTTCAAAGTATCGTGGAAGTGGCGCTGGAGAGAAACAAAAGGCACGAATGTAAATGACAAATTTGGAATATTCTGCAACATTATGTAACTTTGCAAAATTAATAGTTAGAAATGAATATAAGATTAGAACAACCTAAAGATTATCGCGAGGTAGAGAACCTTACGCGTGAAGCATTCTGGAACGTCTATCGTCCTGGATGCACGGAGCATTATGTGCTCAATCAGTATAGAACGAATCCCGATTTTATCCCAGAGTTGGACTTTGTGATGGAGGAAGGCGATAAGATAATCGGCCATGTGATGTTTTCGAAAGCAGAGATTACGCTTGACGATGGAACAGTGTTCCCTTCCTGGACTTTCGGCCCCATCAGCATTCATCCTGACTACAAGCGCAAGGGCTATGGCTTGAAACTGTTGCAATATGCGATAGAGAAAGCCAAGAAGATCGGTATTGGTCTTCTGCAAATGGAAGGCAATTTCGAGTTCTACAAACATGCAGGCTTCGACCTTGCCAGCAAGATGAAGATTCACTATCATGCAGAGCCGCGAGAGTCAGAGGTTCCATATTTCCTCGCTCAAGAACTGATACCAGGCTATTGGGGCAATCGTGAGGGAACTTACTGTCCGCCCAAGGGCTATTTTGTGGCTGACGAGAATCCCGAGGCTTTTGAGGCTTACGAGGCCACCTTTCCCCAGAAGGAGAAACTCCGCCTGCCAGGACAATTAGGATACGAAGAATGACTCAGCTGCCGAACATCATAACGCTGCTTAGGATTGCAGGCTCTTTAGGTTTGCTTTTCTGTGATGTGGCGAATGATAGTTTTTGGATTATCTATGCTCTCTGCGGCATCAGCGGCATCAGCGACATAGCTGACGGATGGTTGGCAAGAAGGCTAAAATGTGTTACCAAGAAGGGAGCATTGCTGGATAGCGTGGCAGACATTTGCTTCGTAGTGTGTTGTGCATGGAAGCTCCTGCCGATACTCGAACTGCCACAATGGCTGTGGCTGTGGGCAGGAGTAATCGTCGTGATTAAAGTTGTAAATCAGCTTTCGGCACTCGTGATGTACGGGCACTGCTGTTTCCCTCATACCACAGCTAATAAGGTAACTGGATTCCTGCTGTTCATAGCAGTTCCCATGACATTTAGGCCTATCGTTCCTATTGCCATTGTGGCCTCCGTCGCAACGTTTGCAGCAATTCACGAGGGACATTTCATCAGAACGAATAAGATAAAGTCACTCTTCAATTGGTTACGGTTACAGCTGTAACCATGTAACCTTTTTGCCTCGTTGATCAATCCTATTATCTCGCAAATACTTATATATCAACATATTACCATATATCTACGCCACAATTCGGTCCTCTGCGGTTACATGGTTACAGTTGTAACCGTAACCGCTTTTTGTCGGATATTAGACCTCGCAGGGAGAATAATTAAGGCTCACAGGGAAAAAGCCTATGGGTAACAGGGAGAGAAACGGCACCTTTCTATTGTTCGCCTATACCCAAACGATTGTTCGCCTATACCCAAACTAATGTGCGACTATACTCAAATTGAAACGCTTTTCAAAACGATGAACAATGTTTACTCGCTTCATCACGCCATTAGTTTTCGTTACTGTTCCGTCCATTCGTCACAAATTCGTGCAGATTATCCCATAAATTTGGCAGTCTCAGCAGTTATGCTTAATTTTGCAACGTCAAACAGATATGATTATGAAATTGGAATTAGCAACACAAAACGACTATGATTCCATCATCGCCTTTTATGATGATGTGACGGAGTGTACGCCAGAGATGGCCACATACGCCCGATGGAGCAAAAGGAAGCACCCGACGGTTGAAGGTATCCGTGCCTATATCGACGAAGGGAGCATGTATCTGTATAAAGAGGATGGCAATATCATTGGTGCAATGGCCGTCACAATGTATCAGGGCGAGGACTATCACGCCATCGACTGGACTGAGCAAGTGGTCGACGACAAGGTGGCCGTGATTCATATCCTTGCTATCAGTCCAGACACACAGGGCAAAGGCATCGGTTCTACGATGATTCGCGAGGCCATCCGTTTTGCTCAGAACAAAGGCATGCAGGCCATCCGTCTCGATGCCCTTGCCTCGAATACGCCCGCCCACAGGCTCTACGAGCGTCTCGGCTTTGAGTATCGCGGCAAACAGCACCTCTACGCCGAGAACACCGGCTGGACGGACTTCTATTTCATTGAACTTAAACAATGAATGGAATAATGTGAGTAATATGAATATACTGATTCTCTCAGGAAGCCCCCGGAAGGGCGGCAATACGGAATTGCTGGTGGAGGCGTTCGTCAAAGGAGCCTCGCAGAAGCACCATGTAGAAGTCGTGTCTGTACGCGATTACAAGGTCAATCCCTGTGTGGGCTGTAACGTCTGTTTCAAGAGTAAAGACAACGCCAATGCCTTGAACGAGGCATTCGAGTTAGGACAACATATATAAGAAACATAATATGGCGATAACAAGCGAGAGACTAAAACAGACGTTTTCTGAGGGTGGAGCGCAGGAAATCTATCAGACGATTAAGGCGAAGGATGATTTCCTCGGCTTTGCTCGACGGTATGCTTTCGATTCTGACTATCGTGTGGCGAGGAGTGCCTTGTGGGGACTGACCAAAGCTACCGACAAGGAACTCTCAGCATTGCAGGTGCTGCTTAATGAACTGATAGAACAGGCTATGCAGACGGATAATTCGTCTGTTAGGCGACTGACTCTGAACATTATCGAGCGATTGAAGATGAACGAGGACGACCTACGGACAGTCTTCCTCGACTTCTGTTTCGAGCACATGGTTTGCATCGAGGAGTACTCTGGCATCCAAACACTCTGTATGAAACTCGCCTATCGCATGTGCACCTTCTATCCTGAACTGATGGATGAGCTGAAGCGTACCATCGAAACGATGGAGATTGACTATTACAAACCCGCCGTAAAGTGTCTGCGCAAAAGGATTCTAAGTGGACGATATAGATAAAAAATCAATGAAAAAGGAAATAGTATGAAACAGAAATTTTGTCAGAGCTGCGGAATGCCGCTCACAGAGGAAGTCCTCGGCACCAACGCCGACGGAAGTAAGAATGAAGATTACTGCATGTACTGCTACAAGGACGGCCAGTTCCTGCAGGATTGTACGATGGAAGAGATGATTGAGCATTGCGCTCAGTTTGTGAATGCTGTTAATGAAGGGTTGCCACAGCCCATCACGAAGGAAGAATACATCGGACAGATGAAGATGTACTTCCCTCATCTGAAGCGTTGGCGCAAGGAACTAACGATTACAGATTCAGCTCCTGCGGAGAGCCCAGCGCTTGCTGGTGTAAAGGAATTGATAGCCACGATGGCCGACACGCTGCCTGTCACTTATATCTCGTCTGTTGACGAAGAGGGTTTCCCATGTACTAAGGCGATGCTGTCGCCACGAGTACGTGAGGGCATCAAGACGTTCTATTTCACCACCAATACCTTCTCCCTGCGTGTGGCCCACTACAAGGCTAACCCCAAGGCCTCAATCTATTTCTGCGATGCCAAAGGTTTCAAAGGTATGATGCTGCGTGGTACGATGGAGATACTGACGGATGCCAAGAGCAAGGAGATGATTTGGCGTAATGGCGACGAGCAGTACTATCCCGGCGGTGTCACCGACCCGAACTACTGCGTGCTGAAGTTCACCGCCACCGATGGCCGTTTCTATAGCGATTTTTATCCACGTAGTTTTGTGATTGAGTAAATGATGAACAATAAAGCACTTGTCGTTATCGACATACAGAACGACATCACTAAACACTACCGCGATATCATTGACAATATCAATGCAGCCATCGAATGGGCCACAGCCGAGGGGATGCATGTGGTCTATATCAAGCATAATAACATCACAGCAGGCACGCGGACATTCAAGCCTGGCAGTAAGGGCGAAGAACTGGTACCTGAGATGAAGGTCGTGTCAGACAACATCTTCGTGAAGACGAAGAGTAATGCCCTTACAAGCGAGGCGTTTTCTTCTTTCATTGCAGCGAATGGCATTAATGAGTTCTACGTGGCTGGCGCGGACGCTACAGGCTGCGTAAAATCGACGTGTTTCAACATGACCAAGGCGGGATACACAGTACATGTCCTTTCAGACTGTGTCACCAGCTACGACCTGAAGAAACTCCCAGAGATGTTCGCTTATTACGAAAGTAAAGGCTGCGTTTTAGCGAGAGTAGAGCGATGCTAGAAAACTTTTAAACAGATATGATAATGAATTATTTTTTTGAGTACAAGAGATAACAAATAACAAGAAATATGAGTGATTTCATGATACTACGTCCATTCAACATCAATGATGCAAAGGCCATTCTGAGCTGGTGCAAGGACAAACATACTTTCCGGCTTTGGAGTGCAGACAGGTACAAGGAATACCCTGCTAAGCCTGAGGAGATGATGGAGCAGTACGATGGTGATAATATGTATCCGTTCACAGCTGTCGTGGGAGATGAAATCGTCGGGCATATCCTATTAAGATTCCCCTTAGAGGATAAAAGTGTCATTCGTTTTGGCTTTGTTATCGTGGACGATTCGAAGCGAGGCATGGGATATGGCAGGCGACTTCTCCAACTTGCTATCGATCATGCATGTAATCAGATGGGTGTAAAGACCATTACACTGGGAGTTTTTGCGAATAATCCTTCTGCCCTTAAATGCTATCAGTCAGTAGGTTTCAAGATAACAGGTGAAGATTCCTACATGATTGATGGCGAGAAATGGAAAGGATATGAGATGAAGTATGTCAACTATATACAAAAAGCTTTGAACGAGGCGTTCGAGTTAGGACAAAGACAACTATTAGAACCATAATTTTCTTTATCATTCGTCACTAATCGATGCAGTTTATCCCAAATGTTTGGCAGTCTCGACAAATATGCGTAACTTTGCAAACAAGTTTGCGAGAATGGGCGGCGCCTCGGCAATTAGAGCAAGCTCTATTGCACTCGGCTTGCACCGTCCTTGCAGTCAAAAATTAAAGACGATGAAACAGGAAATCAATCCAAAAGATACCAGTAGAGCTATTGCCTTTGAGTTGTGGACGAAGTCGCCCATGCCGATGGTAACACTCACGAAGACGTTCGACGTGACAAGGCTGCGTAAGGTAAGCCGTCAGCGCGGCATGAAGTTCAACATGCTGCTGTGCTGGTGCATTGGCAAGGCCGCATCTGGAATAGAGGAGTTTTACATGTTGCCCCAAAACGGGAAGCTGTACAAATATGACCGCATGGCCATCAACGTGATAGCGGAAAACGCAAAAGGGGGACTGAGCTTCTGCGACGTGGCCGTCACTGACGACCTGGAAGCGTTTAACGCCAACTACACGCAGCTGACAGAGACCATCAGCAAGACGTGTCAGGACATTCTGGACGATGAAGCGGTGATTGTCGGCACGTCGGCAGTGACAGGCACGGAACTTGACAGCATCACTAACCAGTATAACGGCATCTTCAACAATCCCTTTTTGGCCTGGGGCCGCTATCGTAAGGGTTGGCTGAAGACCACACTGCCCATCTCCTTCCAGTTCCATCACGCGCAGATGGACGGCAAGCACGCTGCCCGATTCCTAGAAGAACTGCAAAGAATCATGAATACGATTTGAAAAGACGCTATGAATAGCAGACAGGTGTCAACTTACGCGACGCTATAGCCGATAATGATGATTCCGACAAGCTCGGAGAGTGGTGCCACCTGGTGGGGTTGCTGCTTCCACTCCTTGAATTGCTTGTATCTTTGCTGAAGATTATTCATTGAGAAGGATGGTCACTGTTGCCGTTTTTATTACTCTCGTGTGCAAAGATAGGGATTAAATTCGGGAAAAATACGGATAAAACATTTAAATATTGTTACTTTTTTCTTTTTTGCCAGTTTAGATGCACGATTTAAATTTTAATATTGTAACTTTGCAATACTTATACTGCTTGCCTAAAGCATGTTATGAACAAAATATTGACAATAAATACCTCATCAAGATGAACTATAAAGTATCAGTCGTCACACCATTCCACAACGTGGATATGGACATGTTTGCAGATTGCAAGAAATCCGTTATGAATCAAACCATCGGATTTGAGAATATTGAGTGGATCATTGTTGTACACAATTGTAAGCCCGGTTATCTGGAATCGCTGACGGAGATGTTTGCCGGATGCGACAACGTCGTTATCAAGGAACTGAACAATGAAGCCAGGACTCCCTCATCACCACGCAACTATGGTACCACGTTTGCAACGGCTCCCTATATTTCCTACCTTGATGGCGATGACAGCTACACGGACAACAGCCTAGAGGTAACTGTTCGCGAGGCTGCTGAAACACAGTCGGACATTGTCTGGTTTCGAAGAGAAGTGGCGAAGGAGGACCCCAACATGATTATGCCTATGGCAACAACGCTATGGAACAACACCCAGAAGCGCATCATTGTCGAGAAGGACAATTGGGACGACGAGAAGATGTTTAGCGGTCTTTTCGGTTTTGCCACGTCATATCTCTACAGACTGGACTTCCTCCGTGCGAACCAACTCACCTTCAGCGAGGAGATGCACTTTGGCGAGGACTTTCTCTTCGTCGTTGAGACCTGTTCAAAAGCCCAGCGCATCTGTTATCTCCCTCAGCATATCGGTTACCATTATTTCGTCAATGGCAACTCAATGGTACAGAACGGCAGCAAGACAGCCGAGATGATTATCAAATATGCAGAAGGTTTCCGTGACCTCTTTACGACGATGCGCAACTATGGTATAGATGCACAGGAGAATGCACAGATCCAGTGTGGCATCATCATTGCGCGCTTCATCCTTGAATCGCCGCAACTGACCACTGAGGAGCGCAGCAAAATCAAGGAGATTCTGGGACGCGACGTCAGCAGCATGTATCTCTTGCCTGCCAACAAAAACTTTGATGCACCATCGCGTGAGATGATGCTTCGCATGTCGCAGGACGTTATTCTGAATCCGGAGAATCCTGGTGAAATGGTTCTCCGCATGATGCTTAACGGCATCAGCGAGATGTACAGGATTCTGCAAGACAATGCTGACACCGACTTCGGCAGAAGATACAACTTCAAGGGCATCAATTCCATCTTGGCTTTCCAATACCGAATACCGCTTACCGATGCCAAATACTATAAGTCGCTTGTCCAACTGCAGACAAGAGTGGGCGAAAAGTGGATTTTTGCCGCTGAGCCCATCCATCGCTATTTCCAGACTGCGACAGGCGACCTCGTTCCCAGCACACCCTCGCACTCCAGGAAATTTGCTGAGTGTTTCTCCTCATTGCTGAAGGGTAAGAAGAATATGCTGATAGCAAGGAGCATGCCGATTATCAGCAAGACCAATGATAATGCGGAAATTGACACGCTATCAAGTGCCATCGCAAAAGACTACTTCTCGCAGTTCTTCTACATCGGAGGCATGCAGCAGGCAGAACTCTCCTCCCCCATCAGTACCTATTTCAAACAGGACAATGAGCCGGACAACTATCGTGACCTCATCGCGGATGCCTTGATGAATACCGAGATTGAGCAGATAGTCAGCATAAATACAGAGGAACTGCTGAAGGCATTCACGCTACTGGAGAATAATTGGCAGTCGATTTTGGAGCAACTGCCTGCGGGTGAACGTAAGGACGAGGTAAAACGCATCTTGTCAGAAGGCTTTGACACTCCTATTGTCAAGCGTCTATGGCCCAAGGTGGAGCGCATCATTGCTTTTGGTGCCGGCGAACTGTACGAATCGTTTAATGCCCTCAAGCGCTACACCGAGGGCATTCCACACAATCATGGCTACTATTTCACCGAAGAGACCATCTTCGGAAAGGCTGTCTCGGATGACTCCAATATGTTTGAATGCATCCAGAACTATAACGTCTATGAACTGTTGCCTGTCGCAGCAAAGAAAGAAAACGAATCATTGCTATGGAGCGATGTAACCATCGGTAATGCGTATTTTATCGTGGTTACCAATCATGCAGGACTATACAGATACAAGACTACCCATATCGTCATCCCATGCGAGATTACTCCCGCATCCATTAAGTTCACAATCTACTAAAGTCCTTATTGGGCAAAAGTGAACTTTAGGTTTTCGAGGGTGCAGAGCGACTTATCCTTGAAATCCGACTTGAAGACCAGGAAGATGGCGTGCTTGCCGGCGAGGTCATGATTCTTGGCCTCGTCGGAGATACCTGCCGACACGTCCCACTCGCCCTTGTTCATGTTGGGCATAAGTTTCGCCTCGCCTATCTTCTTACCACCCTGCGACGCCCAAGGACGGTCCATCCACACCTCGATAGTGCCCTCTAAGCCCTCGGGGATGAGGTGCATGGTGAGCATCAGACAATTCGGATTCTGCAGGCGCTCAGCATCGAAGTTGAAATACTTGTAGCCCACGATAGAGCCATCGGTATTGTTCACCACGGGATTGGTGTTGTTCTTCAGGTCGTAAGGTGCATCGAACTTATCGTCAGTACCATAGCCGGCAGCGACATAAGAGCCATAGAACGTGTTGTTAGGCCACTCGTGGGTAGCAGGCTTCGGACCTGTGTACCAACAGCAGATACCTGCTGAATGACACTCGAAGGGGTCGAGACCATTGAGGGCAAAGCCGTTCGAGTTGTATTCGCCCTCGCTGATTTCAACCTTGCCACCTTTACCCTCCTCGACCTTGACCTCGATGGGAGCCACCATAGCCTGACGGGCATACTCGTTGGTACCCGTCTGACGATGATAGAACACATACCACTGACCATTGATTTCGCAAATGCTGCCATGCGTATTGCCATCAGGGGTAGCAGAAGCAATCACGTTGCCTTGTTCGTCCTTCTCGCGACCACGTCCATCAATGATGGTACCGCCATAGGTCCAAGGCCCCAGAGGATTGTCGCTGTAACAGTAGGCCAACGTATAGTTCGACGAAGGCAGTCCGAACTCGCCTTCCTCGGTAAAGCGGCTATAGATAAAAACATACTTATCTTTAATCTTACGGATGCTGGAAGCCTCGAAGAACTTGAAGCGTCCCTGCTGGTTGCGACCACTAATCATGTCCTCGATAACCTTTGAGCCTGGCTTGACAGTAGCCATCGTCTGCGGGTCGAACTCGGCAGCATAAGAGCGCTCGAAGCCCCAGTAGCCATACACGCGACCATCATCATCGACGAAGACGGCAGGGTCGAACTGCAGAACGCCGTCCACCAGATTGGGATTCTCCTTGCTCCAGTTGCACACCTCGAAAGGACCATCAGGGCGGTCGCTCTTAGCAATCAGCCCATTGCGCGAGCCCGTCTGGTCGTTGGGGAAGAGCCAATAGGTCTTCTTGCCGTCCTTATCGGTGGTCATCGTCACATCAGGAGCATAGAGCACATCGGCAGTACCTAGCGAGTCAAACTTCTCGCCATCACGATTCTTATCGACCACCAGAATGACACCATCGTAGCGCCAGCGGTTCAGGCTGTCCACCGAAGCCGACCAGACCACCTGGTCGCGTCCGCAATACTCCGTAATCAGATTGTCGTGCGAGCCATAGACATAGACACGATACTTGCCCGGCTGGTCAGGGTCCTCAAACACGTAGGGCTCGCCATCGGGAATGTGCTCCCAAAGGGGCATATAGGGGTTGCCAACGGTAGTCAGTTCAGTCTCTTTCATCTCTGTAGTTTTGGTGGCACAGCCCATCACCATTGCCAAGCAACAGGCGGCTGCCATGAGGTTTCTGATAGTCATAAATCGCTTTAATTGTTAGTCAATACAAGTTTCAGAGCGCAAAAATAATAATAATTTCTGAATAATCCAATATTGCAACGATAAAAAAACGCTTATTCATGGTGGTAATTCAAAAAATGTTTGTAACTTTGCAGACACTGACAAAATATATAATATATAGCCAAAATATCAAACTCTAAAAGTATTATTATGAACAACATCAAACTTGACATCACGAAAGCCGCCTGTTTTCTGGAGGCTGGCGCAGTGAAGGCTTTTGAGCCGAAGGTAAAGGCCGCACAAGAGGCTTTGGAAAATGGTACATGTCCTGGTAACGACTTCCTGGGTTGGCTGCACCTGCCCACCAGCATCACTCCTGCATTCCTGGACGAGCTGCAGGCTTGCGCAAAGGTGCTCCGCGACAACTGCGAGGCAGTGGTAGTAGCCGGTATCGGTGGTTCGTATCTGGGTGCCCGTGCCGTCATTGAGGCACTGAGCAATTCGTTCGGCTGGCTGATTCAGGACAAGAAGAATCCTACCATTCTCTTTGCTGGTAACAACATCGGTGAGGACTATCTGTTCGAACTGACTGAATACCTGAAGGACAAGAAGTTTGGCGTTATCAATATCTCCAAGTCAGGTACAACCACAGAGACTGCCCTGACGTTCCGTCTGCTAAAGAAGCAGTGCGAGGCTCAGCGCGGCAAGGAAGAGGCCAAGAAGGTCATCGTAGCCGTAACGGATGCCAAGCGCGGTGCTGCCCGTACCTGTGCTGACAAGGAGGGTTACAAGAGCTTCATCATCCCCGACAATGTGGGTGGTCGCTTCTCTGTACTCACTCCAGTAGGCTTGCTGCCCATTGCTTGCGCAGGCTTCGACATCAAGCAGTTGGTAGGTGGTGCTCAGGACATGGAGAAGGCTTGTGCCCCCAGCGTTCCCTTCGAGGAGAACCCTGCAGCCCAGTATGCTGCCGTACGTAATGGTCTGTACCAGAACGGCAAGAAGATTGAAATCATGGTGAACTACCAGCCCAAGCTGCACTTCTTCTCAGAGTGGTGGAAGCAGCTGTACGGCGAGAGCGAGGGTAAGGACAAGAAGGGTATCTTCCCTGCCAGCGTAGATTTCACTACCGACCTGCACTCTATGGGTCAGTGGATTCAGGACGGCGAGCGCACCATCTTCGAGACCGTACTCTCTATCGAGGAGCCCGAGAAGAAGCTGTTGTTCCCCAACGACGAGGAGAACCTGGACGGACTGAACTTCCTGGCAGGCAAGCGTGTGGACGAAGTGAACAAGATGGCAGAACTGGGAACCCGTCTGGCTCACGTAGATGGTGGTGTGCCCAACATCCGCATCAGCATTCCCAAGTTGAACGAGTACTATATCGGACAGCTCATCTACTTCTTCGAGATTGCCTGTGGCATCAGTGGTAACGTGCTGGGTGTGAACCCATTCAATCAGCCAGGTGTAGAGGCCTACAAGAAGAACATGTTCGCCCTGCTGGCTAAGCCCGGCTACGAGGCAGAGACCAAGGCGATCCGCGAGCGTCTGGCAAAAGAGCAATAAATAATTTAGCAGCGGACGAACACGGACTTACACATACTTCTTGTCTTGATACTGATATAAATAGTCCGTGCCACTCCGTGAAGTCCGATGCAAAAGAAATAAAATGAACGATGCTATTCAGCAATATTTAGAGAAGCACGGTTTTGAGCAGTTTTGCCCGAAAGCCGTGCTTTTCGATATGGATGGTGTCATCTACGACTCCATGAAGAATCATGCTGTGGCGTGGCACGAGGCAATGGACAGCTACGGACTGACAATGGCGTACAGCGATGCCTACGAGTATGAAGGCATGCGAGGAGTAGAGACCATCAAACTGCTGACCCAGCAACAATGGGGCAAGGCCGTCAGCGATGAAAAGGCCAAAGAGATGTATCAGCACAAGTCGAGGCTGTTTGCCGAGCATTGTCAGCAGACACCCGCAGGCATCATGCCTGGCATCAAGGAACTGATGCAGCAAATCAAAGAATGTGGAATGAAGATCTGTGTGGTAACGGGCAGTGGTCAGCACACGCTGTTAGACAAACTGCTGGGCGATTTCCCTGGGCTGCTCAGCAAGGAACTGATGGTGACAGCCTTTGACGTGACACACGGGAAACCTGACCCAGAACCATATATAATAGGTACGCGAAAATGTGGTATAGAACCTTGGGAAGCCATCGTCGTAGAGAATGCTCCTTTAGGCGTGCGGGCTGCACATGCCGCCCACTGTTTCACCATTGCCGTGAACACCGGTCCCCTACCCGACGAGATGCTCCTCCGTGAGGGTGCCGACCTTATCTATCCGAAGATGACAGCGCTCAGCGAGGACTTCACACGTCTTCGTCAGTAGCCTGTTCGGAAGAATTGTTCTTATCCTCTGGCGTAGAGTCCATCTGGGTATCACGTTTGATAACCAACTCACCCATACGCGACAGACGGAAAATCAGCGGAATATATTCGTCGCTCTGCGGATGACCCACACTGGCACCAAAGAAGAGATAGTCGCCTTCAGCCTTGTCGAAGACCAATCCCTCGAAGACGCCCGTCTTGTTGAAATCATCATCCAGATACTGTGACAGCGCCTTCTTCGTAAAAGTACGGGAGAAGAAAACGGAGCCGTCCTTGCGCGAGACTGTCATGCGGAACACATTATCAACATATTTCTGCCCCGTCTCGTCCTTGACCATTGGCAGTGAGTCGCTGGGCTGACGACCGACAGTAACGTAATAGGTCTTACCAATCCATGAGACCTGCTTCTCATCCAGATAAGGCTGCATGCGAATAGGTTCTTTGGGTTGTACCTTAACAATGCGCGGAGCAATGATATTTTCGCTTTTCTTCTTTCCTCCACAGGCAACCAGCATGACAGCCATACTGCCCAAGAGGACCACTGATAGTATCTGTTTCATAATAAACATATCTAATGATGTTGCAAAAGTAATAAAAAACAACGAGATATGCAAGGAAATCAGAGAAAAATAGATGCCCCGCCTACTAAGCGGAGCATCTATATGTCGTCCTGAGGTCTTCTTGCCAAGACTTTTTTACCCTCTTGAAAAGGCACGCTTGCCATTAAAACACTATGTTAACCTAAATCACTATGATGTTTTTCAGACAATATATATAAAGGTTTTTGTGTGGTTACTGTTCTTTTGACGCAGATAACCACAAAAGGTTTAATAGATTCATTTAAATTAACATTTTTCCCATCCGTCGATAAATAACGCCTGATCAGCGACATGAAAGCGGATGTCGTAGCCCATGAAAGGCATACCATACTGACGTGTGGCGTCTTGTTGGTAGTGTGGACGAGGATCAAGAGCCAACGTTTGGCGAAGCACTTCCAAATCGGCAGCTGGAAGCAGCCGACACAGTTCCTCTGGCATCACCACTTCCAGTTGTTGCCATTGGTGATTGTCCGTAAAGCCACCACGAGCCTCCGGATGACTGTCAGCATAAGGCAGATAAGGCTTGATGTCGTAGATGGGAGTACCGTCCATCAAGTCTGCCCCCAACACCTCTATCGTCATCTGTTCCATATCGATTCTGCTGATACGCACAGACGAAAGCCCCAGATTGTTAGGACGGAACGGCGAACGAGAGGCCCACACCCCTACCCGCTGGTTACCACCCAGCAAAGGAGGGCGCACCGTAGGGTGTTTCTGGGCGGAGACATTCTCTGAGAATCCCCAGATGAGCCAGAGGAAGTCGTAATCCTCCAGTCCGCGTAAAGCCTCAACCTGACGATATTTCGCCACAAATTCTATCTGTCCACGCAACTCGCTGACGATGCCACTTTGACGTGGGACACCGAACTTACTGGTCAGCGGAGAATGGAAAAAAGCTATCGGTTCAATATTCATACTGCAAAGATATACAAAAAAGATTTATTTATGGAAAGAAATTATGGGAAATTTTGGGAAATTCTAATCATGTAACGTTGTATTTCTTAATTATTTATTACCTTTGCACCCATGGAACAGAAAAAAATCACTTTTGACAGCTTTGTACGCAACGTCATGTGGGTACTTACTGCTATTGGTATCGTCATGTTGCTAAACTACCTTAGTGGCGTACTGTTGCCATTCTTCCTGGCATGGCTCATCTCCTATCTGCTGTTCCCACTGGTGAAGTTCTTCCAGTATCGTTGTAAGCTGAAATTCCGCATTCTGGGCATCTTTGCTGCTGCATTGACGGTAGGCATTGTACTGACAGGCCTTTTCATGCTGATGA
>JAEEGG010014742.1_pt1 | contig 16503 bp, 11 predicted proteins | sample 9134161 | NCBI WGS metagenome assembly JAEEGG01 (sample SAMN16246543, study PRJNA631951) | gut metagenome | biome: gut microbiome; feature: rumen; material: CR-attached | host: Bos | place: Iran: Karaj | collected 2018-10
TCGGAACCATACTCGGCCTCGTCGTGCCGAAGGCCGCATGGATCGGCATTCTCGGAATGCTTTTCGTCGGCTCGTTGAAAGCCATTGCCCCACTGTTGGTGTTCGTTCTCGTCATCGCCTCCCTCTCCCGTAGCCAGACTGGTTTCGACCGCCGTTTCGGATTCGTCATCTTCGAATACCTTCTCTCGACCTTTCTCGCGGCTGTCGTCGCTGTTTTGGCAAGCTTCCTGTATCCCGTCAAAATTTCGCTTAACGTGGAGAACGCCGCGGAAGGCGTCGCTCCGGCAGGTGTGTGGGAAGTTCTTGAAAAGCAATTGCTTGGCATGGTATCTAATCCATTTATGGCCATCGCCGAAGCAAATTACATCGCTATTCTTTTCTGGGCTATCATCATCGGTATTCTTGCGAAAAAATTCGCTTCGCCTGAAACACACCGCATGCTAAACGATTTTTCGGGCGTCATCAGCCAAGTGGTCGCATGGATCATCAATCTTGCGCCGTTTGGCATTCTCGGACTTGTCTTCACCAGCGTTTCTACAAGCGGTATGGCCATTTTCGCCACCTATGGAAAACTCTTGGTAGTTCTGGTTGGATGCATGCTCATCACCGCGCTCATCATCAATCCAATCATCATCTTCTGCATCCTTCGCCGCAATCCCTATCCGCTCGTATTCAGATGTTTACGCGAAAGCGGCATCACCGCTTTCTTCACACGATCCTCCGCCGCGAACATTCCCGTCAACATGCGTCTTTGTGAACGGCTTGGTCTGGACAACGATTTCTATTCGGTTTCCATCCCATTGGGCGCCACCATCAACATGGACGGCGCGGCCGCCACCATCACGGTCATGACGTTGGCGGCCGCCCATACGATGGGCCTCGAAATGACTGTCGGCAAGGCGCTTCTGCTTTCCGTGCTCGCCTCCGTGGCGGCATGCGGAGCTTCCGGCGTGGCGGGCGGCTCATTGCTGCTCATCCCGATGGCCTGCTCAATTTTCGGCATTTCTCAAGATGTCGCCATGCAGGTGGTCGGCGTCGGATTCATCATCGGCGTCGTTCAAGATTCCGTGGAAACAGCCCTAAACTCCTCCGGCGACGCGATTTTCACGGCCTGTGCAGAATATGCGCATTGGCGCAAAATCGGCAAAAGCCTTCCAAAGTTTCTCGGCGGAACCACGCAGACGGATATTTGACAGAACGTTTTTTATTTCGGCGTGCTGCCAAGCCAAATGTAGTCGATGCGACATGTGCCTGTGATCGGCGTTTCATCGGCGGAAAAATCAATCCGCAACTGCCGGACAGTCCCCTTCCAACCTGCGCAACCATCCATGCGGATTTGATACAGCGTGTCATCATTGTCGTTCGGTACGACGTCGAATTCAACGGCGTTTGCATTGTTCCATTCTACCGACGAATCCGTCGTGAAACTCACCTTCATCCGTCTGGACGGCGTGTGGTTCTGCATGCGAATCGACAACACAGGACATTCGTCGCATTTCAATCCAAGTCCTTCTTCTGAAAGGATATGCGCATTTTTCGCATCTTTGATGGCCATTACATAGTAGTCGCCGCAGACGAGATTGACAGGATTCGCAAACGTGCCCCATTCAGGCTTCTCCGCTTTGAAAATTTCCTTCTCGGTGCCTAGATCGGCGTCTGTCCAGCCTTCTTTGTCCAAATTCTTGTTGAAGCACCATGCCTTCTTGACGACTGTTCCCTTCGGCAGGATGTGGACGGCAAAACGACTGGATGTCCAGAATTCTTCATTATCAAAAATATATTGGAGCCTATAATCGCCAATGACCGGAAACTCTCCATTTAGCATATTTGCCGGCCCTTCAATTTGTTCAAAGCCCATCCACAAACGACTATCCTTAGGTACCTCGGGATAACCTTCCTTCAATACGAACTCCTCGTCATTATCGTCATCATCATCGTCATCATTCGTAATCCCATTGAATTCCCGCTTGTCCGACCAGATTTCACCACCGGAATAGATGAATCTTGGCGGCGGCTCGGTATAGGGCATCGCCTTGTTAAGTTCTTTGGAAGTGGCGTACTGCGTGTTGTTTGCGAGTTTCCAGTCCGGAATCGTCGATGCTGCCTTGTTGACGTAGAACTCGATGCCGTCCCGCAACACATAGCCGTTGTTTTCGATGACGCCGTTGGAGCAGACGATCGACCGATCCGTCGTGCCACCCCAAACGAAAATCTCAGACGGGCCAAGCTTGGTCGCCGTGTTATTCTTGTCAAAACGGCAGTTGCGGATAGCCACATTACGCGTCTGCGGAGATTTCAGGCCGAGCACTTCGATGGCGGCTCCTGCGTTATTACGGAATGTGCAATGGTCGATGAGATTTCCTTCGCCGTCACATTCAAAATCAATGCCGCCTTCATCATGGGAGCCGGAATCCGGTTGGTTGATAAAATAGCAGTTGCGGACGATGAAGCCGTAATTCGGGCCGAGCATGATGCCCATCGTTCCTGCGGAGGCGTTCCATCCGGATGCGTCGAAAACGGAATTCTGCAAAATGGATCGCGTCGTCATGGAAACAACGGGATGCGGCGATGTGTTGTGGGCGTAGTTGTCATGGCAGAAGATCCTGTCCAGGAACACGTTATCGCCTGTGGCGCGGAACGCGACGGAGCATTGGTACATCTCGCATTCACGAATGATGACATCCGACATGTTGTATCCGCCGACGGATATTCCGGCGGCGTTTCCGGAGCCCGGAGCGCCCTTTTTGTCACGCCATTCCGGTATGCCGTGCGCGTTGAAACGATACAGCCCTTCGATGTGGTGGGCCAAACAGTGCTCAATGAGAATGCCGCGATGCCCGGACTGACGATATGACACGTCAATTCCCTTGCCTGCGTTGCAGACAATCAGCTCGCGAATCACAAGATAGTCAGGATTAAGGACATACATGCAACGATCATCGATGTCGCGGTTGCGGCGGATGATGGGGCGGCAGCCTTCTCCATAGCTTTCAACCACCGCCCAATTGTCCGCCGTGCCTTTTGCGGAAATTTGAAGCTCTTCACAGAAGACAGAACCGCGTTTCAGAAGAAGCCGTTCACCTGCCTGCAATGTTTTCCCATTGATGTTCTTAAAGGAGCGCCAAGCCGTTTTTTCCGAATGGCCGTCCCGCGAATCGTCGCCGTTGACGGAATCAATAAAATACCACGTTCCGCCTAATGTCTCCGGTTGGAACTTTTTAACGGAATAATCTGGAGCTTCCTTCGGCAAAACGACGATAGGGCGTGAATATTTCCGAAGCACTTTGTCGTTGGAATACAAGGAGACGATGATTTGACCACATACGGATTCAGTGGCCTTCAACCGCCATTCCAATTTCCGTGAATCGCGGCTCGGCAACCGACCGATTTCCATCCGTGACGGCGTCGCTTCCAATCCTTTCGACGGTTCGATCACCACAGTGCATTCCTCCAAATCGCTTCCTGCATTGTCCAGCCAAGCTTGATAACCGAACTCCTGACCAGCCGTCGGCAGGATATCCGTGCAACGCATATCGCGAAACAACGGCATGGGAAGCTGCGGATTTTCGATGACAAGATGATCTATTTTTCCTTTGAAGCCGCCTAAAACGAGCGGATTTTCCGTCGGTGCGGCGATGCCGATCCGTGCTTTGTCAATGACTTTTCCATTGACATGCAGATAGTTAAACGAACCATCCCATGCGGCGACGATATCATATCGTTTCCCAATTTCCAGCGGTATGGGACAGTTGGCTCGCGGCTCCCAACGGCCATTCAGATGACAGAAGAAGTTGAACGCTCCCGTGCCATCATTGCCCATGTCATAACGCAACAGATATTCATTATTTTTCTGTATCAGATACGTCTCGCCCTGCGGCATTTCATCGAAAACAATCTCGCATTGCAGGCGGAAGCCTGGAGATACCTGCAGCTTCTTCTCGTTCGCAACCTCTTGTCTTTCAGCAACATGCTCCCATTTACCAACGATTTGAGAGTCATCTGGGCGGCCTGTGATTCTGAAATCAGAAATCACTCCTTCGAATGGCCCAATCTTCAATGGCGCGAAGTTGCTGGCAATCGGCCCTTTACGTTCACGACGCGTCACATCGCCATTGACAGATAGCCAGATTTCATTGCCGTCCCATCCAGCCTCCAGATCATACCACACGCCTGTCTTCACTGGTTCGCGAGATGAAACGCGCGGCTCCGGCCGCCCGTCGATATTGATGAAAAAGCTGAACCGACAGTCTTCTTCCGCCTTGTCAATGCGTAATGTGAACGAACCGAGGCTGTTGACATGTCCTTTGGAGGCGATGGTCGCCCAACCATTTGCAAGATCCCGTTCATCAAATTTGACACGGCATGCGAAACGCAGTCCTGATTCCAAACGATATAGTGGATCGTCATTGGCCGTGAAGAAATCAAAACGGCTTATTTTCAAGAACTTCCGTCCGTCTTCCGTCACAAAGACAGGCTCCCGCGTCCCATGAAGCGGACACAGACCATGGACTTCCTCAAGACTGCCGTTAAGCTTCCATTCACGTGCCCAATCCGTCGCATTCTGTCCAAATAATGCAACCGAAGCAAACAGGCAGGCCATGAATAGGTTCGTCCGAATCATGTTCATTTTGTGCATCACTTTTTACTCCAATAGATTAGAAATAAAACCAAGCCTCCCCAAACGGCCAGATGACACCATCCTCTTGTGAAGACCAACGCCGCAACAAAGCAACATAAAATGATGATGAATACCGTCTTGCTCATGACTAAATGACTGGCGGAAACGTTTGTCAAAATCCCTTATTTCATAATGTAGAAGCAAAACAGACGACTTCAAGCGAGATTTCCAAAGTATTTTTCAGTTCTGTCAAGTAGCGAAACGACCATATAGGCATTACATTTAGTAAATCTGCAACAATTGAGAACCACAAATAGAGGAACAGCACCATGAAGAAAATCCTTTCTGTTTTCACAATCGCGGCGTTCGCCATGGCCATTCTCGTCTCCTGCGGTAAGCAAGGCAACGCTGAAAAACCAAAGCTCCGCTTCGTAACTGGCGGTGAATCAGGAACATATTACGCTTTCGGCTCTGTCATTGCGCAGCATGCGACGAATAATACGGGCGTGACCGTCGTCGGTCTCGCGGGCAACGGCTCGCAGGTCAACATCATGGCGATGGAAGAACGGCTCGCCGAACTCGCGTTCTGCCAGTCTGACGTCATGGCCTATGCCTACAACGGCACGAGCACCTTCGCGAACACAGGCAAGATCGACTGCTTCTCCACGCTTGGCGCGCTCTATGTCGAACAAGTCCAAATCGTGACGCTAAATCCTGAAATCAAGACGGTTGCGGATTTGAAAGGCAAAGTCGTCTCCATCGGCGCGACGGGTTCGGGCGTTTATTTCAACGCTATCGACATCCTTGGCGCGTACGGCCTGACAGAACAGGACATCAAACCCACCTACCAGTCTTTCGGCGACAGCGCCAATGCGTTGAAAGACGGCAAGATAGATGCCGGATTCATCGTCGCTGGTGCCCCCACGACGGCTATCACCGATCTTGCGACAAGCAAGAAGGTCTATCTCGTCTCTCTGGACAAAGAGCATGTGGACAAACTGATCGCCACCTCCCCCTACTACACGCCCGCAACCATCGCCAAATCCGTCTATAACCTTGATACGGATGCCCTTACCGTCGGCGTCGGCGCCGTTCTGCTCGTCCGTGACGACATCCCCGCGGATACTGTTTACGCTCTCACGAAGGATATTTTCGACAACGCTGCGTCGCTCGTCTCCAGCCATGCGAAATACGCTGAAGTCAATTTGGAATACGGTGCTTCCATCAAAGCCGTCCCCTATCATCCAGGCTCGGCTAAATACTTCTCCGAGAAGGGTATAACAGTTCCATCCAAGTAAATTGCTGCGCCGTTTCGAAGCGTCATGTCCGAACAAGAGAAAGAAACCCTATCCACGGAGAATCTGGACGATGTCATGCGCAAGTATGATAAAGAATCCAATATTCGCGTGTGGAAAGGCTGGCCGGAAAAGGTCATTTCCATCCTGCTGGCGTTGTTTTCCGCCTATTGCATCTACATGACGCTTGTCTCCACGGCGCTCCCCGAAGTGCGACTGTCACTGTTCCTCTGTTTCGTCACGCTGGTAGGCTATCTCGTCTTTCCAGCGAGACGCAAACATGTGCGGCCCAACTACATGCCATGGTACGACATCCTGCTCGCCGTCGTCGGAGCAGGATGCTTCCTCTATCACGCCATGGACGCGATGCGCATCATCAAAATGATGGGGCGAATCGGACCGTGGCAAATCGCCGTAGGTGTCGTCGGGCTGATCTGTCTGGCGGAACTGTGCCGCCGTTGCGTGGGCGTTCCGATTCTCGTTGTGGCGGGGCTTCTTCTCATCTATACCTTCTATAATAAGTTCTCCTACGGCATGCCTTTCGGCATCGCGTTGCGTGACATCACAAACACGCTGTTCTATTCGGCGTCCGGCGTCATTGGAACGCCTGTCAACGTGTGTTTTACGTACATCGTCCTGTTCATCATCTTCGGTGCGTTTCTTGAACGGACTGGTATCGCAGGCTTCTTCATCGCCTTCGCGAATCGTATTGCGGGACGTTCCAGCGGCGGGCCTGCGAAAGTCGCCGTCATCTCTTCCGCGCTGTGCGGCATGGTTTCCGGCTCATCCGTCGGAAATACCGTCACGACAGGCGCTATCACGATTCCGATGATGAAAAAGACTGGTTACAAGCCCGAATTCGCGGGTGCTGTCGAAGCCGCCGCTTCGACAGGCGGTCAGATCATGCCGCCGATCATGGGCGCCGCCGCTTTTCTCATGGCGGAATACATGGGACTGCCCTATGCGCAAGTCGCCTTGAAGGCGATCATACCCGCCCTTCTCTATTTCACAGGCATTTTCATCGCCGTCCATCTGGAAGCCAAAGCATTGAATCTCAAAGGGATATCTTCTTTGGAATTGCCCAAATGGGGCTTTCTCTTCAAAAATTGCTATCTCATTCTGCCGCTTGTACTTCTGATATGGCTTGTCTCCACGGGAGCCCGCACGATGGCGTTTTCCGCCGCAATTTCCATCATTGCGGCGTTCGTCGTTGGCTTCATCAACCATCTCTTCATGGAATACGCCGCCCACAAGGATGAAAAATTCATTCAGACGGCGAAACGATCCGTTGTCGATTCTGGCGTGAACGCTTTCGACGCGCTCGTAGCAGGCTCGAAAGGCGCCATCACGGTGGCCGTCGCATGCGCCGTCGCAGGTGTCATTGCAGGATGCATCACAACGACTGGACTGGCTTCCATTCTCATCAACACGATCGTGCGGCTGGCAGGCAACGCCACCGTCATTGGATTAGCGCTTACGATGTTGTGTTGCATTGTGTTAGGCATGGGCGTGCCAACAACCGCCAATTACTGCATCATGGCTTCCACTTGCGCACCGATTCTTATTCAGCTGGGCTTTCCCGCTGTCGCGGCGCATTTCTTTGTCTTCTATTTTGGCATCGTGGCGGACATCACGCCGCCCGTCGCGTTGGCGGCTTTCGCAGGTTCTGCCATTGCGAAAGCGAATCCCATGAAAACAGGCCTCAATGCCACAAAACTCGCCATCGCGGCGTTCATCGTTCCATACATCTTCGCCTACAATCCGACGTTGCTGTTGGAGAACATGACAGGCAGCGGCTGGTCGATTTTCCTTCAGACGATGCTCATTGTCGTATCCGCCATGCTTGGTTTGTTTGGCGTCGGTGCCGCGCTCAACGGCCATCTTTTCAGACGTATTCATCCGATCTTCCGAATTCTTTTCGCGGCTGGCGGCCTGCTAATGATCGTGCCTGGTTTGAAGACGGACGCCATCGGCTTCGTTATCATCGCCGCCATGGTCATCATCCAACGAATGGGTGGAAAGAAACAAAGCCATCAAGCATAATAAAAAAAATATTTTTTGTATTTTTTTGATTTGAAAACATCATCATAGGCTGTATTGTAAGGAGCGAACATAAAAATATTCTGTTGATAAAATCAAATAGCATTTTGCTATGCCATCGTTCCATCCATCCTACATAGAGAAATCCAATGAGAATTGGGCATGCGTAGAGAATCTGCTCAAACAGGCAAGCAGATTCCCAAATGTCATTGCCTCACGCATGTACTATTCCATGTTCCAGCTGGTCAAAAATTTCATGCTTTACAACCATGAAAATAACATCGACTGCAACAAACTCATGAAAATGACAGATGACAAGATTACAGGTGCTCATAGCATGGTACTAAAATGCATCAGCTACATGCAACCGTCGTTAGCCTATGAATTTAGAGAATTGTGGGATTTACGTGTTAGAGCTGATTATGAAAAAGCTAATGTCACAAGGGAAGATATAGACGAAGCCTATTTAGCTTGGAACGAACGGCGTAAACAATGGATTGAGACTTTCATAAAAATTCACAGACTTATACCATGAAAAACACTCCACAAATACAAGCTGACATGATATCTAATCTAACGCAAATGGATGTCACATGTTCCTATGACGAAGGCGAAGACATGTATCTCCTGCGTGTTTTCATGGTACCATCCGACCAAAGGAAAGCCTTGAAAAGAAAAATCTACGAACAGATTGATTCATTCTGCCAAAATCATCATATAGACATGTTTTATTCTGTTCAACTATACACAGAACAGGAAACAGCTGATTACTATCCTGAAAGACTTTCTGTTACATCACCAGATCACCAAGGCATGGCATCCATCATGAAGACAGCTTCATTACCAATAGACAAGAATAATAAATGTCAACCTCGAAGACGTCTGATGCCAGTTTCTATGACTATATCAACTCAAAGCTTATCCGAATTAATACACTCTAAATTCGGTTATCCAACATCTTGTTCCTATAATGCAGGTGAAGACATGTATCTTCTGCATGTCTTCATGGTTCCCAGTGACAAGAAAAATGAAATTGAAGACAAAATCTATGATATATCAGATGATTTAAATATATTCATGGTTATATTTGTAATTACAGAACAGGAAACACGGAAATACTACCCTGACAAAGTTCCCCAAACGTCAACCGCCTCCCAAATGATTCTATCCCCAGCAGCCCAATAACGTAATTTTTGTGTATAATTGTCAATTGTCAATTGTTAATTATTAATTGTTAACTGGGACAAGTCCGCATTTCTCCGCCAGTTCTTTTCCTTGCGGAGAGAAGATGAATTCACGCAAAGCCTGAATATTCTTTTCCACTTCCTCCGAGCGACCATTCTTGAGAGACACTATATAATAGTCGGTGACATACGGATACATCCCGTTCAAGATGTTCTCTGGCGTTGGTGCCACACCGTCGATTGCCAGTAGCTTGATTTTCTTCTTCAACAGCAAATCAACCGCTTGTGAACGATATGAATATCCAATGGCGTTCGGGCTGTTTCGATAATCCGCAACCGGATGAACGACAGCACCGCCAGCGGCATGTTGTTCCATCGTCGGCGGTTCCATCAATGGGCAGTTCTCTGTGATTTTTTGGAAAACTGACTGATTTTCGCTGTCTTTCGGACGTTGAAACGCCTCAATAGTGCCTTTCTTCTTCGAACCAACGTCCTTCCAATCCGTTGTCTTTCCGCCATAAATCTGCTTGATCTGATCCAAAGTCAGATTATCGATGGGATTGTCGGCGTTGACGTAGAAAACGAAAGCATCTTTCACAACTAGCGTCGCATCAATCTCTTTCCCCTGCGAAGCCGCCTTGGCGGTAACAGATTGCGGCGGCATGCCGCTGAAAATGACATCCGCTTCGTCGTTGAACAGTCGGCCAAACGCCGCTCCTGCCGACTCCGCTTCAGACATCCAGCCATCCTTTCGACAGATATTTTCCACAATAGAGGAATAATAGCGGAACAGATTGATGATACCGTCGATTCGCGGTTGCTTTCCTTCCATGCGCTTTTCCAACGGTTTATCCAATTCCACTAGAATATTATTTTCCGCAAACGGACGGAATACCGTCAAATCCTCCGGCATGGCAATGACATCGAACCTTCCGACAGTAAACCATTCCTTAGTTTTGACCCATCCTAACGGCAGGATAAACAAGATGAATGCCGCCAGACTGATCAGCGTAACATCCCGCCGCGCACTCCAGATGAGGCACAACACCAACGCGAATAGCCCCAATAGACCGCCGCCAATAGAGAAAATATAGACTTCAAAATGCGGATCGTTGATGATGGCCGTCATCATGCCGTTTTTATTGACGACATCCCACAGATGGAGGCAGAACCAGCCCAAAATCGCAATGAACACAATCGTTCCACCCAGCCGCGCAAATATCTTCACGATCGTCTTTTGCTTCTGTTCCATTTGTTTTCCCAAAGCTTGATACGTCTTCAAAACATTTTCCTTTATACAATAACTATTATAAGGCATTTTCCAATCCATCAGACCATTTTCAACGAAAAATGAACCAATCACAAAATTTTAATGTAATTTTCATTTGAAACTTGTATTCTTTATTTGGCATCATATATTAAGTAAAATACTTGTTGTTTTATTGGTAGATATCAATATCAAACTTAAAGAAAAGGAACAACCATGGACAAAATCAAGAAAGTGTTCTCCTTCACGCTGATTGAGTTGTTGGTCGTCATCGCGATCATCGCAATCTTGGCCGCCATGCTGCTGCCCGCTCTCGCGAAGGCCCGTGACAAGGCCCGCGCCATCTCCTGCGTCTCCAACCTCAAACAGATGGGTCTCGCCCATAACATGTATCAGCAAGATTACGCCGACTTCGTCCCGCTCTGCTACATGTATCAGACGCCTGCCAAAGCCTCCGACGACTGGCTCATGTGGTGGCCCGATTTCTGCACTCCCTATGTGGGCGATGTCAAACTGTTTGTCTGCCCCGCCGTCAGCAACCCGATCAGCGTCACGGGCCGTCGTGCCGGTCTGGACAGCATGTACGCCAACCCGTTGAAAGACTCCTACTTCAAGGCTGAATGGCTCGGCGGTAAGATCAACAACGGCAACGCCAACAACTACAAGATTTCCGAATTCAAAGAACCGTCAACCACCAACGCAGTCGTCGATTCCACTAATACATTGTACCATTGGACGAACTCCACCGTCAGCAGAACGTCTTCTGACTGCAAGATCAGCTTCCACCACAACGACCTTTGCAACATGCTCCATTTCGATGGACATGTCACCAGCGAGAAGTTCTCCCTCTATGACTCCAGCAAGCGTGACTGGACGGTCAAATAATCCAATCTGACTCCTTTTTGCAGCCGCTTTCCCATGGGAAAGCGGCTTTTTTTGCTTTTTTTCAAAAATAATTGCGGTTTTATGTCGTTTATTGGTAGAAAAAAGTTAATCTTCCATTAAAAAATTACTTGCATTGTGAAAAACATGGATTAATTTTAAAACAAATTGCTTATGTTTTATCTTTTCAATGGTCAAATCAACCAAAAAAGGAATCACAAATGAACACAATCAAAAAAATCGCTACCTTCACGCTGATCGAGCTGTTGGTCGTCATCGCGATCATCGCGATCTTGGCCGCCATGCTGCTGCCCGCCCTCGCCAAGGCCCGTGACAAGGCTCGCGCCATCTCCTGCGTCTCCCAGTTGAAGCAGATGGGTATCGCGCATGCCCTGTACGAAGACGACAACAACGGCTACATTCCGCCCGTTTACATGTACTCTGAAGGCAAGACCAAGATCATCTGGTGGCCGGACTTCTGCGGTATCCACATTGGCGACTTCAAGATGTTCGTCTGCCCCGCTGTCTCCAACTTTGGTTCCACCAGCTGGTTGCGCACTGGCTTGGACAGCATCTACCCCAACCCGCTGAAGTACTCCTACTTCAAAGCTGAATGGCTCGGCGGCAACATCGGCAACGGCGGCGAAGGCAACATGGCCCTCATTTCCGACTTTGTCGAACCGTCCAACACGGTCGCCGTCGCGGACAGCCAGAGCACCCTCTATCACTGGACTGGCAACACTGTTACCAGAAGCCATGCGGACTGCAAACTCAGCTTCCACCACAACGACCTCTGCAACATGCTCCGTCACGACGGCCATGTCACCAGCGAAAAATGGTCCGTTTATGACACCTCCAAGACCATGTGGCGCAAGAAAGCCAACTAATCTGGACGTTTAGAAAACGTTTGAGGCGCGGAAAACAACATCGTTTTCCGCGTCTTTTTTATTTTTCATGCCTCGCCCTTTGGGAGAGGTGCCGCAAAGCGGCGGAGAGGGCTTAAGCCTCGCCCTTTGGGAGAGGTGCCGCAAAGCGGCGGAGAGGGCTTGATAAATAGCTTAAGTTCTTGCCTTTCAATAATTATGAATTATGTATTATGCATTATGAATTGAAACTTCTTTCCAATCCAAAAATTCCGCACTCAGCCATGACGGCATGTCGGATTCAATAATTTCTAACGCACGTGTCACCAACGGTTTCGTGCGGATACCGCCCAGCGTGGCGCTACCAAGCTTCGTGGTGATGAACAAACCTTCGTCCGTCAGAATGCGTTGCAGTCGTTCGCCATCGAAAAATGGCCACGCCTTCGAATTGCCCAAACAGTCGTGCGGCAGTAAGTTGCGATATTCCAATCGTTTGTCTTGTGGAAGCTGTTCTAGAATGTGCTCCACGATCATTCCTTCGATGCAATGCTTGATCGTGCAAACGCGCATCGTGACGCCGATGAAACAGTACAACGCGTTCCATTCGATCAACTTCTGCCATGGACTGCCATGGGCGAACGCCGTGTCGCTCCATGGACATGGCCTTGGACCGAATTTCCCATGATCCGCACACAATTCCGCCGCACGTTCACCAATGGCGGCGACAGCATGTGTCCAATGATTACTGCGGATGCTACGTGGATCCAGACGCATGCTTTCCGCCATCGCTCCCACATATGCAGGCGATGTATTGACGTCGAATTTTGATGGATCGCGCCGTTCTTCCGAACCGTCGTACCAAAGGCTTGGCATGACGACCGTTCCATGCGGTTCCGTCGCCGCCAGAACACCGTCGAAGATGGTTGTTGGGCCGCCATCGACCGTTCCCATGGAGCTCAACGAGCCATGGAACATGACGACATCGCCCTGCTTCGCGCCGATTCGCCGAAACGCATCTCGCACATCATTTACTGTCACATGGACTGTCGGATCACCAATTTCATGATTCATAAAACTTGATTTCCAATATTAATTCGTGTCCATTCGTGTTCATTCGTGGTTCTTAACCAACGATTTCCGAAATATCCGCCAAATAAATCCGGCGGCGGCCATGGCCGTTTGCATCCTTTTCATGGATGGAGTCGAATGTCAGCCGTTTGCCATCATGCGACCAGCGGGAATGCAAGTCGCAGCGCGTTGGAATCGGATAGATTGGATCGGCCCAGAACGTACCGATGTGGTAGCCCTGCTGCGTCGCGAAGTTGTAGAGGAACAGCCGCCGTGAACTGTCCGCCGCACCATACGGATAGGAATCCGTCACCATCCATTTTTCATCTGGCGAAGCGATGCAATGACCATCGCCAGGGAACATGTTCTCCGCGACGACTTCCACCTTGTCCGTTTGATCTAAATAGCGGTAGTACTGCCAGTTGCGTTGATCCGTACGGTTGCCGTTGATGCGTTTGAAGCGGTTGGAATAGTTGATGATTTCTTTTTCGTTGATCCACGCATAATGACTGCTCATGTCCTCCAGATTCAGCGGATAAATGTCTGATCCATCGATATTTGCCGTAAACATGTGGGTGATGTGGCGGCGGACGTTGTTGTTCCACGTGCGCCAACGGTGGAAGAACGCAAAACGCTTACCCGACGGACTGAACAGCAGATGGTTGAACCAACTTGGCGTGTTCCACATGGAATCCCGCGGATAGGCTTTAACGATTTGGTCCAGCGAAATGATCAATTTCGCCGTGTTCTTTTCGATATCGACGATGAAAATGCCGTCGTTTTCCGGATGTGCATAGTCGATGGTTGGATCCTCCAGACCGTCGTAACCGTAGCCTGGTCGTTCACGGCCGAGCCGTGCGAAATTGACACTGATGGCGTATTTGCGGTCGTTCGTCAGGCAGTAGATTGGACGGCACAGCGTGCGTTTCTTACCATTATTTATATTAAGAATCCGCGCGACGTACTGTCCATCCTCCACATCGTTGTAGATGACTTCTTCCTGCGAGAACCATTGTAGCATGGAGCCTTGTTGCCAATTCCACGCCAACGTCTCCGCAAGTGGTTCGAACGACGCTTTTTCCGGCTCGATCACACCAATCGTGTTCTTTTCACCGAAACGCGGCTGCCGCGCGGCAAAATCAATTCGGTTGCCCAACAGCAATTTGTCCGACGGATCGAACTGGAATTTATCAAAATAACCAAAGAAATAATGATAGTTGTCGTCAGGGGTGACCGCTCTGACGGGAATCTCTTTTTCGATGAGTTTATCTGAAGCCATGTTTTTCTCGCATTTTAAAGCCTCGCCCTCTGGGAGAGGTGCCGCAACGCGGCGGAGAGGGTTAATGGATATTGGACGTCAACACGCCTTTCATCAATTGCGGAGCCCTGCAATCCAACGTCTTGCCGTTCGGATTGCGATTGCTGACGTTGCTGATGCTGGAATTGATCAGACCGCCTGGAATGAAAACAGCACTGCCCGCGTTGGAGATTACGTTACTGATGGATATGTCGAAAAGGCATTCTTCGCTCACATCACCATACGGATAGCCTGGTTCGCCAACAAGACCGATGCGTTCTCCGACGAGCACGCTGCACCATGAATGGAAATTTGCGGGAGACGTATCGACGATGCCGTCGATGACGACGTTGCGGATTTCCGCACCGTTCGTCGCCAGCAACCGCACCATACAACAACCGCCCGCCGGCGATGCCAAGATGTTGCGTACGATGACGTTGTAGATGCCTTTTTCGCGATTCGTGTAATCATTGGACATGACATGCGTCGAATGCAATCCACCGCCTTTGTGCGGATGGTAATTGGAGGCGATGCACGTCAAGGCGATGACGTCGTCGCCCGTTGTTCCCATGATATCGGAGATGATGACGTCATGGCAGCCGTTGCGCAGATTGATGCCGTCTTGATTCTCCACATTGTGCTCTGCGCCGTCGATGACGCGCGTCATGCACGCCTTGAATTCGATATGGTTCAGATTCGCGAAGGAGCAATTCTCCAACGAGATAGCCCATGCGTGCTGTTCGACGATGCGGATGTTTTCAATCGACAGATGATGGACGTTCGCCATGAGGATGCCGATGTTCCGCCAGTCGCCGTTTTCAGATTCGCCTTCCTTGCCTGCATCCGTCCCGTAGGAATGGCGATGCAGATCATTGAACGTCGGATTCGGAGAGCCGCTGAAATTCTTTGGACATGGGCATGCGATGAATTTGCTGCTGTCGCCAGTCGCACGCGGATGGTCGGCGCCTTCCAAAACGCAATCGCCGATGCCACGGATGTGAATGTTTCCAATCAGTTCCGGATTTTCGATGCCCAACCCGCAATTGGCGCTGCGAAAGAAGTTGTCACGACATTTGTCCGACAGCTTGATGCGGCAGTTCTGCAGGAGGATGGTCGTGTTTTCCGGCAGAAGAATCGCGCGGTCCAATAGCCACCAATTGCGCTCCGGTTCGATGTCCGAAACGCGCGGCGGAATGACGACGATGTCGCCGTTACGGTTGCGAATGGCTTCCTCGATCCGATCGTTGTCCGTTTTTCCTGCAAAATCATTGACTGTCCGCATGGCGATTCTCCTACCTTAATATTTATCCACAAGTGCTGGAAAGACCTTCGCGAAACGCGCCACAGGGATGCGGTTTGGAATGCAGCTGTTTTCGTTTTCGAAGCTTATGAGCCGCGGGCAGTTGTATTTGAGCATCTTAATTGTTTTTTCCCAATCGATTGTGCCATCGCCGCAACCGGCCAATTTATGTTCGTCACGATAGCCATGGTTGTCATGAACATGCGTGATAACGATATGTGGCGCAAGTTTTTCCAACGCCTGGTTTTCGAATACCGGCTGTCCGTTCCATGCGTCTTTCACTTTTTGCATGAATTTATCCAAGTCTTTCTTTCCGTCATAGTTGCTCAAAACGTTTGCATGGCCTGTATCGAATGTGCAGCCCAGCCACGGCGATTTGAATTCGGCCAGATAACGCAGAATTTCATCCGGCTGATCCGTCGGGCGGATGCCGTTTTCGATGCCCATGACGATTTGATATTTCTCCGCATACGGCAACAGTTTTTCCAACGATTCGCGAACAAAATCACGCAATTGATTCATCGTGTAACCTTCATGGTTCACGCCGATATGGAACGTGATTGTCTTCGAACCGAGCTCGGCGGAAAACGCCATCGCGCGGGCCTGTTCTTCAAACATCTGCGGACGCCGCTCCAAATCCGGCGTGTCCAGATCCCAAATCTTTCCAAACGGCGCATGGGAGCCCCAAA
>JAEEGG010014747.1_pt1 | contig 16501 bp, 17 predicted proteins | sample 9134161 | NCBI WGS metagenome assembly JAEEGG01 (sample SAMN16246543, study PRJNA631951) | gut metagenome | biome: gut microbiome; feature: rumen; material: CR-attached | host: Bos | place: Iran: Karaj | collected 2018-10
TCGGGGTCGAGGCGGGATTCCAGTTCCGGGTCCTGCGTGGCGATGCCCACCGGGCATTTGCCTGAGTTGCATGCCCTGAACCTCTGGCATCCCAAGGCCATGAGCGGTCCTGAGGCGAGAGCGATAGCATCAGCACCCATCGCCAGGGCCTTGATGAAATCCTTGCTGGTCCTCAGTCCGCCGGTGATCACCAGCTCCTGATCCATGCCGTGCTCGTCCATGTACCTCCTGGCCCTGGACAGGGCGTAGAGTGTGGGAACGGTGGTGGCATCCTTCAGGAATTTGGGGGAGGAACCGGTGGCGCCACCCCTTCCGTCGATGGTGATGAAGTCGCAGTCGGATTTGGAGATGTATTCGAGGTCATCCTCTATGCGTCCAGCGGCAATTTTGACTCCGATGGGTTTACCTTTGGTCTCCTTGCGGAGCATGTCGACCATCGCCTTCAGGTCCTTGGGAGAGTTGATCTCCGGGAACCTGGAAGGGCTGAGGATGTCCTTGCCGACTTGTCTTCCTCTCATGACCGCGATGATCTCCGTGACCTTTCCGCCGGGGAGATGACCGCCCATGCCGGGCTTTGTACCCTGGCCGATCTTGATCTCTACCGCATCGCAGTTCTCGAAGGTGTTCATGTTCACGCTGTACTTGTTCGGAACGTACTCGAAGATGTACTTGTAGGAATTCGACATCTCGTCATGGAGAACACCGCCCTCTCCGCTGCACATGGCTGTCTTGGCCATCGCTGAACCTTTCGCCAAGGCGATTTTCGCCCTGCCGGAGAGCGCTCCGAAGCTCATGTGGGAGACGTAAATCGGCGTCTCTATCTTCATGGGTTTCTTCGCCTTCTTCCCGATTGTGACGGATATGTCGACATCCGCTCCGTCATCCAGCGGCGGATGGGCCAGCTGCCCTCCCATGAACAATATGTCATCGAAGGAAGGGACAGGCATGAGTGTCTCCATGGCCTCTCCGATGCTCTTGCCCGTGATGGAGATTTCATGTATCTCATCCATGGGGCCGTTATCGTGCCTGACCAGAGCTGGATCGATCGAAAGGTCGTCATCGGCCGCGGCCACGGTGACAACGGTCTCCTCCGGCTGTTCCTCTTCAGGTTCTGTTTCAGGCTTCGCGCCGGCATCGCCGTCAATGCGGACGAACGCGCTTTTAGGCGATCTGCATATGGGGCACACCCAATCGTCGGGGAGATCCTCGAACTTCACGGGTTCATCTGCGTCGTCGTAGATTTCCCCGCAGATCTTGCATTTGTACACTGCCATGTTTCAGTATCTGGCTATACAGATATAATTGATGCCTGCTCTGGCCCGATCCGGAACCGAAAATGAGGGCTACCATAAGGTTTATATTCAAAACACAGATAGGGGGATTTACTGGGCAGTTAGATCAGCTGGAAGATCGCCTGCTTTGCAAGCAGGAGGTCGTGGGTTCAAATCCCACACTGTCCACCATCTCTGTTCTTCAGACTTTCAGGTTTTGACATCTCCCTGTAGATATTATTTCGTTCTACGGCGAGAGCTGCATTCTAACAAGAACATTATATCGCACAGTCGGATTTCGATTCCTATGAATACGATCAAATGCGAGCTCTGCGGAGCATCCGAACTCACCAAGAGGGATGGCATGTTCGTCTGCGACTACTGCGGCACGAAGTACTCTTTGGAAGAGGCCAGGAAGATGATGGTCGAGGGCACCGTGGAGGTCACAGGAACGGTGAGGATCGACAATTCCGATCAGACCAGGGGCCTGATGCAGATCGCATGCGATGCATACTAGGACAAGGAGTATGCCAAGGTGAACGCCGTGCTCGACGATGTGATCCTCAACGATCCCACCGTCTCGGACGTCTGGTTCCTCAAGGCGTTGACTTTCAAGGATTCCGATTGGAATCTGTTCAGCAGGTACGAGGCCAGGGCCAACGAGAATCTGGAAAACAATCTCGGTATCATCACCAAGGAGAGGTTCGAGCAGCTGCGGATGGTGGTGAACGAGGACCTCGTCACCGTGAAATTCCTGAACGACTCCAAGATAGCGTTCCTGTCCGTGGCGATCGACGGGAGGATGGTGGCCCACAGGGTTCCCAGCAAGACTACGGTGACGATCAGGGTGCCTGTCGAAACCCACATCGTAGAGGTCTCGGATTCCGAGACCGGCAGGATTGTGACGAGGGACAAGATGAGACTCGTCGAGGGCAGGGTCATCCGTACCGCAGGTTCCTGGCTTGGGCCATTCACGGAACGCGTATCGGGATGAGCAATCCCATTCTGAACCGATCAGCAGAATGGGACGGTCAGCTTCCTGATGAGCTCCTTCGGGTCTTCTGCAGTCATAATTCCGGACATGGAGCATGCGCCGGATGCTCCGGCATCGGCGATCGATGAAGCATTCTCCGGGGTTATCCCGCCTATGGCGTAGACTGGGATCTCGACGGACTCGCATACCCTCCTGAGGAATTCGGGTCCGCGGGGCTCGAACGGTTTGCATGCCGTTTCGAAGATGTGTCCGGCAATGATGTAATCCGCACCTAACGATTCCGCCTCGACGGCCTCCTCGACGCTGTGCACCGATGTGCCTACAAGCGAGAACGGCGACAGGTCGGATGTTTTGAATAGATCCATCGGAAGATGCACCCTGCAGATGTCCAGCTCCTCTGCAACCTTCGGATCCGCATTCAGGGACAGGGGCACCTCGTACCTTTCGCACATCATCAGGCATCTGTATGCAAGGTCGAGCAGCTCTTCCCTCGGAGTGGATTTCTCCCTGAGTATCACCATCTCCGGGTCGCCGGAGATTATGTCCTCAAGCTGCTCCATGAACGGTCTTCTGCAGAGCCTGCGGTCGGTGACGACTATCATCTCATGTCCTCACGTAATCGTTCATGACAGGCTGGAGGCCTTGCTCCCTGATGGCATCCACGATCTCCTCCAGGCTCCTGGGGTCGGATATGATGAACTGTCCGTCCCCTTTGTTCTGCCCGCTATGCCCGCCGATGCCCACGCTGACGCCGGCGGACATCTTCGTTGCGCTGAGTCCGATTATCCCGTTCCTGAAATCCGGCCTCTCCCTGGTGGAGATGGTCTGTCCCGCATAGGGCAGGAAGAGACGGTACGCCAGCGACACCTGCAGGAGCTGCCTTTCACCGACTGCATTCTTATCGTTCTCGTGATGGATGAAGGGTCTGAGGCGCGGTAGCGACATGGAGATCTCCGCATGCGGATACCTCCTCTGTATCTCGGCGGCATGCAGCCCGCATCTGAGAGCATCGTTCCTGAAATCGTCCAGACCGAGCAGCGCTCCGAATGCGACCCCTCTCATCCCTCCCATAAGAGCCCTCTCCTGTGCGTCGAACCTGTACGAGAAGATCCTCTTGTTGCCGTAGGGATGGAGTTCTGCATACTTGGAAGGGTCGTAGGTCTCCTGGAAGACCGTGACGTAATCGGCACCTGCCTCCTGCACCCTCCTGTACTCGTCGGAGTTCATGGGGTAGACCTCGATACCGACGTTGGTGAAGTACTTGGACGCCAGGGCTATGCTGTCGCAGATGTAGTCCACATCGGAATGCGTGCGGGACTCCCCGGTGAGCATAAGCACCTCCTCGAGACCGGTGGCGGCTATCGCCTTCAGCTCCTCCTCCACCTGGTCCAGGTCGAGCTTGGCCCTGTTAATCTTGTTCCTGCTGTTGAATCCGCAGTAGACGCAGCCGTTGGTGCAGTAGTTGGAGATGTAGAGCGGTGTGAACAGGCACACGCTGTTGCCGAAGTGCCTCAGCCTCTCGTCCCTGGCCCTCTCGGCCATCCGTTCGAGGTATCTCTCCGCGGAAGGGGACAGCAGCGCTCCGAAATCCTCCGGGCCGAGGTCGTCCGTCGAAAGCGCTCTTCTAACATCGCTGTCCGAGAATGAATAGGGGTCTATGCGGGATGCTTCCGACAGGACCGTGTCCAAGGTGTCCGTTCCTATGTCCTCCATGCCCTCGTGGTAGGGTTCCGCATCGATGCTCTTGTCGACTGCCATAGGGTCACTCCAGGAATCCGGTCAGAGGGCTCGATGCCTCCGCCTTGTCGAGCACCCTTCCGGGTCTTGCCAGGTATGCCATGCGTCCGGCCTCTATGGCGGTCCTGAATGCCCTGGCCATGAGTGCGACGTCCCCGGCGGTGGCGATGGCTGTGTTCGCCATCACTGCCGCGCATCCGATCTCCATGGCCTCGCAGGCCTGTGATGGCTTCCCGATTCCGGCGTCGACTATGATCGGAAGGTCGATCTCCTCGACCATGATCTTGATGAAATCCTTCGTGAGGATGCCCTTGTTGCTCCCTATGGGTGCTCCGAGGGGCATGATCGCTGCGGCTCCGGCCTCGGCCATCGCGCGTGCAGCGGTGAGGTCGGGCATCATGTACGGCATGGGGATGAAATCTTCCCTTGACAGCAATTCTATCGCCTTGATGGTCTCGCGGTTGTCGGGGAACAGGTACTTTGAATCGCGGATGATCTCGATCTTCACGAAATCCCCGCAGCCGAGCTCCCTCGCCAGCCTTGCGATCCTGAGGGCCTCCTCCGCATCCCTGGCGCCGGAGGTGTTGGGCAGCAGGGTGATGCCTTCGGGCATGTGGTCCAGGACGTTCCCCTCTCCGGAGGAGTTGGCCCTCCTCACGGCCAGGGTGGCTATCTGGACACCGCCGTTCTCGATGACCGCGCGTGTCATGTCCAATGAGAATTTGCCGGATCCCAGTATAAATCTGGATTGGAAACGGTGTCCTCCGATAACAAGGTCGTCCGTCATGATATCTACCAGTGCCAAGCGATCATCGGATATAGGAATTGTTGAACGTCATCCGCCGCCGACGAAGCTCACTATCTCGATCCTGTCGCCGTTATGGATCTCCGTTCCGGGATAGGTGCCGCGGGGAATAATGTCCATGTTGACCTCGACGGCGATCCTCTTCGGATCGTAGCCTTCCGATTCCACGACGGTCTGGACGGTCGAGCCCTCGGGGAACGACCTTGTGATGCCGTTGACGGTTACTCCGATCATATGTACGGCATGGATTTCGGTATCTAAACACATCGCATCATTCAACTGTGGCACCGAGCAATCTAAAAGGTCCGCCATGCATCGTACACGTAATGGAATTCGTCAGGAAGGGTCAGGATGATGCGGAGGAGCTGTCGGAGTACCTGCATCCGATATGGCTGGAGGTCTTCGATCCACTTATGTCCCCCGGCGAGGCTGAGTACAAGTTCATGGCCTGGTCCAATCCGGACGAGATCCGTGCTTCCATGCGCGACGGCCATGAGTTCGGATACATCTTCGAAGAAGGGGAACGGATAGGCCTGTACTCCTACCATGTACAGGACGACGGAAGATTCTTCATCAGCAAGCTGTACCTGGAGAAACGGTACAGGGGCAGGGGCCTGGGCAGGAAGGCGTTGGACATAATGTTCGATATTGCCCGCGAGAACGGATGCACCGAGGCCTACCTCAACGTCTTCCACAACAACGACCACGCTTTCAGGATGTATCTGAAAGCGGGAATGACGGATTACAGCAGATATCGGGGGAGCGCCGGCAACGGGTATTACCGCGACGGATACACCATGAGGATGAAGCTCTGAGCGATATCAGATGTCGATGTCCAGCTGCAGCTCCAGGGTGTAATCCGGGTACCGTTCCTGGATCTCCCTGTAGATCTCCGCATACAGCTCTTCGCGGTCCTTCAGTCCGTAGTCTATGATTATGTCCAGATTGATCTTCTTGTTCACAAGGTCGACTCTGAACCCGTGCATCTGGAGGATGCCCTCATAGGACATGACTATCCCGATGACCTCGCGCCTTATGGCGCTGGCCTCCTCGGAATCGTCCACGGAGTATATCCCGGTCGCAGCTATGATGACGCCGTGCTTCTCGAAGACCCTCCTGGCGATGTTCCTCTCCAGCTCGTCGATCCTGCCGGCGGACATGCTCGAGGGGACCTCCACATGCACCGAGCCGATGATCCTGTCCGGGCCGTAGTTGTGAAGGATCAGGTCGTATGCGCCCGAAACGCCATCTTCCTCGCAGATGGTCGCTTTTATTGCCTCGGACTCTTCCTTGTCCACCCTCATTCCGAGTATCTCGTCCACCGCGTCGCGGATCATCTCGATACCGGATTTGATGATGAAGAAGGAGATCAGGGTTCCGACATAGGCCTCCAGGCCGATGCCCGTGGTGACGAATATCAGTGCGGATGCCAGTACCGACGCCGAGAGAACGGCATCGAATAACGCATCCTGTCCAGAGGCCACCAGCGATCCGGAGTTGACCTTCTCCCCGACGCTCTTGACGTATCTTCCCAGAACGACCTTTACGATGACGGCGGCGGTGATGATAACCAGGGATACGGTGGAGTAGTCCGCGACCACGGGGTTGAGGATCTTGTCCACGGATTCCGTGAGGGATGTGATACCGGCGTAGAGCACGATGGCCGCGATGATCATCGTGGTGACGTATTCGATTCTTCCGTATCCCAAGGGATGCTTCTTGTCCGGAGGCTTCCCCGCAAGCTTAGTGCCTATGATGGTGACGACCGACGATAGCGCATCGCTCATGTTGTTGACGGCGTCCAGTGTGACCGCTATCGAGTTGGACAGGATACCGATCACTGCCTTGAACGTCGCCAGCAGCAGGTTCGCTATGATCCCGATTATGCTGGTGCGGATGATTATCCGTTGTCTGTCGAGATGGGCGCTCTCCGGCCCCGCGTCTGTCAATCGGACCACTTCTGATGTCTCAAGGATACTGGGCCCACTGGATGCGGAGGCACGCCGGGGGCTTGTTGCCCTGGCTCACATGGAACTCCACGCATTCGCGGCAGTTGCCGTGCCTGGGACAGTCCGTGTTCTTGCAGATGCAGTCCTCTTTGATGTCTGTCATATCCTGAAAGAGGACGATGGCGGATATAACGGCTTTGCCGTTTCGTCCGGTCTGTGATGTGCCGTTATGCCAGCAGCGGTCAGAGTCCCCTCTTCATCGCCCTGATCCTGGACATCGTGTTGAGGTCGCCGTGGTCGATTTCTTTCCTCAGGGTCCTCACTATCTTCGCCTTGTCGCGCTTGAAGTCGTCGGTGTTCAGGTCCACGCTCGAGGTGTGGTGGGTGATGAACCTGCCGTCGAAATCCAGGTTCTCGACGAAGAGGAGGAGCTCCTCCATAAGGCCTGCTTCGTCCAGTGGATCGAACTCCCCGGTAGATGCCTCTGAATACAGGTCGGTGTCGGGGAACAAAGTCAGCCCTCCGGTTCCGACCACCTTCGGATTCAGCTTGCTGAACACCTCCGCCGAGCGGAGAGCATGCTCCCTCCAGTGGGATTTCCCGCCGATCCCGTTGAGGAATGTCATCCAGTAGTCTATCCCCGCCCGCTCCAGCTTGGTGCACTGCTCGACGATGTCCTCTGCATGGTATCCCTTGTTCACACGGTCGAGCGTCCAGTCGTCGGCGCTCTCCACACCGAGTGAGATCTCCCTGAGGCCCAGCCCCCTGAGATGGGCCAGCTGCTCCACCGTCTTGTTCCTGATGTCCGTGACGCGGGTGGCGGCATAGATGTACTCCATGTCCGGGAGGTACCTGTTTATCATCTCGAGGATCGGGACCAGCTTGTCATAGGTCAGAGCCAGCGGGTTCGCGCTGAGCAGCTGGATGGTGCGCGCATGCGGGACGGTAGCGGAGAGCTCCATCAGGTCCTGCTCGATCAGGTCCATGGGCTGCATCCTGAAAGGAACGCCCTTGTACATGGAGCAGAACTTGCACCTGTTGTGAGTGCACCCCTGGGTTATCTGCAGCAGCGGATAGGTGGGCCAGTAGGGGTTGCGGTAGACAGGGTCGGTGAAGTGCATATCAGAGTTCCTCCACGAAGTCCTCCATCGGCCTCCTGACATAATGCCAGTCGCTGGGTTTTGCATCCTCCCTCGGGTATCCCAGGACGAGCATCATCACGGGGATAATGTTTCTCGGGAGTCCGAAGGTGTCGACCACGGTCTTGGAATCGAATCCCCTCACCCACACGGAGTGGATGCCCTGTTCCTCAGCTTCGAACATCATGCTGGTAGCTGCTATGCTTGCATCCTGCTCCCCGGAGTTGTAGTTGTCATAGTACCTGTCGCGGGGGTTTCTCCACACCTCGTTCGCATCGTAGCAGACCAGGATGGTCAGAGGTGCGTTGAAGTGGAAGTGGGTCACGGTTCTGAGCTTCGCCTTGGCCTCTTCGCTCCTTATGAGGTAGAACCTCTGCGGCTGGTAGTTGCAGGCGGTCGGCGCCGCGCGTCCGGCCTCGAGGATCCTGTCTAGCTTCTCCTGCTCGACCGGCCTGGGGTCGTAGTAGCGTTCGGAATACCTGTTCTTGGCGAGTTCCATGAAATCCATTCTATCCTCCTCCGCAGGACATCCTGTCCTTTCAGTAGTAATTTTATACCAATACTACTTTTTATACCTGGTAGTATTAGATGCACTACCAGGTACGGAGCGTGCTACCATAGGCGGAATGGACAAGGGGCTGACTTTCGAGGAGTTCATCGAGCAGGCGCAGAAGGAGACCGAGATCGGCGAGGACTGCGAGATGTACAAGGCCATGCAGACCATCAACGGGAAATGGAGGATGGTGGTCATGTATCAGCTGTCCAAGAAGGATTCATTCAGATTCGGGGAGCTGCAGAGGACTCTTCCGAACATCACGAAGTCCATGCTCAGCACCGCTCTGAAGGAGCTGGAGGAGAACGGTCTCGTCACCAGGATCCAGTTCAACGAGATCCCTCCCCGCGTGGAGTACTCCCTCACGGACAAGGGCAGGGGGCTGTTCCCGATATTCTACGACATCTACAGATGGCTGTCGGAGTTCCCGCCCAAGGGCAGATGATGTCCGACCTTTGTCAAATATGGTGATAAAAGAAAGGAAGGTGGGCCGGCATGGGCCGACCCTTTCAGAGTTCAGTCGAACTTGCCGACCACGGCTTTGATACGCCTGACGCCTGCAGCGGAGCTCTCCTCCTTCTTGATCTTGAATCCCTGCAGTTCAGCGGTGTTCTTGACGTGGGGTCCTCCGCACATCTCGGCGGATACATCTCCGATCTTGTACACCTTGACGATCTCGCCGTACTTGGTGGTGAAGACTCCTTCGACGCCTTCCTCCTTGGCCTGCTCGTAGGGCATCTCGATGCACTCAACGGGGATCTCGGCCTTGATGCACTCGTTGACCCAATCCTCGATCTGCTTCAGCTCTTCAGGAGTCACCTTTCTGTCGAGGTTGAAGTCGAATCTGAGCCTCTCCGCAGTGATGTTGGATCCCTTCTGGTGGATGTCCGGGGAGACGAACTTCCTCAGGGCGGCGTTGAGCAGGTGGGTCGCGGTGTGCAGCTTGGTGGTCTCCTCGCTGTGGTCCGCCAGTCCTCCCTTGAACGTTCCTCCGTCACCGCGTGACACGTCCTGGTGGGTCTTGAACCTGCCGTTGAAGTCGTCCATGTCGACCTTCAGTCCCTTCTCCGCTGCAAGTTCCACGGTCATCTCGATGGGGAATCCGTAGGTGTCGTACAGCTTGAACACGGTCTCTCCGTTGAGGACGGGGCTGTCGCCGTTTTCGGCGACCATCTGGTCGAATCTCCTCAGTCCCTTCATAACTGCCTTGTGGAACTTCAGCTCCTCGTTGTTGATGTTGGTGACGATGAACTCCCTGTTCTGCTCCAGCTCGGGGTACGCCTTGCAGTAGTTGGCGATGATCACTTCCGCGATGCTCTGCATGAAAGGCTTCTCGTAGCCGAGCTTGGACATGTACCTGGAGGACCTCCTGATGAGCCTCCTGAGGATGTATCCCTGCCCCACCTTTGCCGGTACCACTCCGTCGCCGAGGATGAACGTAGCGGCCCTCATGTGGTCCGCGATGATCCTGAACGCCCTGGTGTCGTCGTCGTTCTCGCCGTACTTCTTGCCGGTGATCTCCTCGATCTTGTCCAGGATGGGGGTGAACAGCGGCGTGTCGTACACGGTCTCGTTGTGGTTGAGGATACGGAGGATCCTCTCCAATCCCATACCGGTGTCGACGTTCTTCTGCTTTAGAGGGGAGAACGTCCCGTCCGCGTTCTTGTTGTACTGCATGAACACGTTGTTCCAGATCTCGGTGAACTTCCCGCAGTGGCAGGAGGGTCCGCAGTCCGGTCCGCATTTGGGTCTTCCGTCGTCGAAGAAGATCTCCGTGTCGGGTCCGCAGGGTCCGGTCATACCGGCGGGTCCCCACCAGTTGTCCGATTTCGGATAGAAGTAGATCTGCTCGTCGGTGAGTCCGTGGGATTTCCACAGTTCCGCGGTCTCGGTGTCTCTGGGAGCGTCCTCGTCCCCGGCGAATGCGGTGACGGAGAGCTGCTCCGGCCTGATTCCGAGGACCTCGGTCAGCAGCGTGTAGCTGAAGTCTATGGATTCCTTCTTGAAGTAATCGCCCAGCGACCAGTTCCCGAGCATCTCGAAGAACGTCAGATGGCTGGCGTCACCCACTTCGTCTATGTCTCCGGTCCTGACGCACTTCTGGAAGTCCACGAGCCTCTTGCCTGCGGGGTGCTTCTCTCCGAGCAGGTAGGGAACAAGCGGATGCATTCCCGCGGTCGTGAACAGAACGGTAGGGTCATTCTCAGGGATCAGGGAAGCGGAACTGATGTATGCGTGCCCCCTCTCCTTGAAGAAATTGACGAATGTCTCTCTCATCTCTTGAGCGTCCATGATGTACACTCCATCTTTCTAATGAGGGCACCTATCGCGCACTCATTAATAAGTATAGGGTCGGACGGCCCCGGATCCGCAACGATATCGCCGTATCGGCTCATTCCTTAAGGGAATCGCGTATGGTGTCGTTGACGTCGCCGTCGGAGATGACTATACGTATGCCCATCTTCCCGAGGATCTTGGATGGGAGGGGGCCGATCTCCTCCACGATGACGGTGCCGCAGCCATCCAGCTGTGATACGATCGACTGGATGTGGTGCCTGTGGTCATCGCCTGCTACGGTCTCCGACCTGTCGATCGGCACGGTCTTCAGGAATCTGATCGTGTTCCCGTCGGTGGCGTAGATCCTGAACTCGGACGCGTTCCCGAATCCGGAGTTCACGGTCTTCCCGTCGCTGGTGGCGACCGCGACCTTGGTCTCATCCTTCTCGGTATCGATGGTGACGTTGGGGGCGTTGTCCCTCAGCCCGCATCCCTCGATGTGGACGAACTCCTGGGAGCGGTCCTGTCCCAGCAATCCGATGGCATCCGCACGGCACTGCCTGCAGTGGCGCATCATCTTCATGTCTAGTCCGCAACGGTCCATCATGTCCCTCCTCTCCAGAGGGGTGGGTGCGCGAAGGTCGGAGAACCTGGTGCCTTCCACAGGTATGAGCGGGAGGATGTTGACGATGTAGATGCCCATGTCCTTCACGGTCCTGACGAGCTCCGGTATGTGCTCGTCGTTGATCCCGGGGATCATGACGATGTTGACCTTGACCAGCATGCCGAGTCCGACGCATTGGCGGATCCCCTCGAGCTGCCTGTCGCGGAGTATCGTGGCGCCTTCCACGCCTGAGTACTTCTTGCCATCGAAGACCACGGCGTCGTAGATCTTCGCTCCGATCTCCGGGTCGAGGCAGTTCATGGTCACGGTGACGAACCTAACGCCAAGGTCGTATAACCTCTTCGCCGATCCCGGAAGGGCCAGCCCGTTGGTGGAAACGCAGAGCGTCAGGTCGGGAAGCTCCTTCCCTATGAGCTCCAATGCAGAGAACGTATCCTCGTTCGCGAGCGGATCGCCCGGGCCCGCGATGCCTATCACGGACAGCTGGGGGATCTCGCGCTTGACCGCCTTGACCTTCTCCAGGGCCTGTTCGGGGGAGAGCACCTCGCTCGTCACACCGGGCCTGGATTCGTTGCAGCAGTCGAACTTGCGGTTGCAATAGTTGCACTGGATGTTGCATCTGGGCGCCACTGGGAGATGCATCCTGGCGAATGTGTGGTGAGCATCCTCGCAGAAGCAGGGGTGTTCAGACAGCGCTTTCCTGATTTCCTCCGGAACGTCCATGCTTCTCCCATGGGTCGGGGGAGAATAAATAACATGATGTCACGGTCTCAGCCGGTTCGATGCAGAGTCGATATATGTATTATCGAAGGGGTCCATCCCATATCAGGTGCGGATATGCGGTTGAGGCCCATCGGTTCAGGACACAGCGATCTGCAGATCCTGCTGGGCGAGCCGAAGGCAGCGGTCCGCAGCATGTTCGTGCCGTTCCTGATAGCGTTCGCCATCGTGGAGGTCAATCAGTTCGTGGACACGTTCTGGATCTCTGGTCTCGGGGTCTCAGCCGCATCCGCAATATCGACCGTCGTTCCGTTCTACGCCATGCTGATGAGCGCGGGCGTCGGGATATCCGTCGGTGCCACCACCACCATAGCGTTCAGGCTCGGCAAGGGGGACGCCGAGGGTGCATCCGGCCTGGCGGCCAACTCATTCTACGTCGCGGTCATACTGTCCGTGGTGGGATCGGTATTGCTGGCCCTCATACTGGACCCGGCGCTGACGCTGATGGGCGTGGACGATATCAGGGGCGAATGCTGGGGATACATGTTGCCGATGATGGTGCTCTCCCCGGCCATGATCCTGCTGTCGGTGATGGGCGGCACCTTGAGAGGGGAGGGAGCAGCAGGAAGGTCGACCGTGCTGCAGATATCCGCAGCCGTGTTCAACATCGTCCTGGATCCGATAATGATCTATACGTTCGGCCTCGGGATCGCCGGAGCGGGTCTGGCCACCGGTGTCGCCGCCGTCATATCTCTGTCTATAGGCGCATCCTGGTACGCAAGGAAGAAGATGGTGCTGGTCATGAAGAAAGGGAGGGACTTCCACCCGGACAGGGCCCTGATGTCCGAGGTGTTCTTCGTCGGAGGCCCCAAGACGGCCAACGAGATGATCGCCGGTGTGATGATGTTCATACAGAGGATATTCTTCGTGGTGGCCGGCGGTGTGCCTGCTGTGATGATGTACAACTATCCGTGGAGGTTCATCTCGCTGTTCAGCCTGCCGTCGAAGGCGTTCGAGAACAGTCTCGTCCCCGTCGGCTCCGCCGCGAACGGTCAGGGGGATGCGGGGAAGATGTGGGTCGCCTACACTTACTGCATGAAGTACAGCGTGGCCGTGGCATTGGTCGCCGCCGTGGTGATATACGCGTTCGCGGAACCGCTGATGTCGATAATGACGTATGAGAGCAGCATGCACGAGATGCTCCCCAAGCTGGTGTGGATACTGCAACTGTCCGTGGTGATGCTACCGTTCATCGCACTGAGGGGAGTAGGGAATTCGCTGTTGCAATCGATGAAGAAGGCGAGGATCCCGATGTACTTCGACCTGATCTGGGGCTCCGTCCGCATGGTGCTCTACGCCCTGAGCGCATACGGGTTCCTCGGAGTGGACCCGTTCGACGGGATAATCTACACGATGGTCATCGTCTATTCCCTGAGCGGGGTGCTGATCAACATCCTCGCCGTATGGCAGTTCAGGGAGTTCAAGCGCTCCGAAAAGCGTCCCGAAACGGATGTCAGTTGAGTATCTCTTATTATTATAATAAATATAATATGAACATTCAAGGTGTATGGTGGATTTCCTAGCATCCGTGATGTCAGACCTCAACTCTAACCTGGCGGTCGGGAAGAGGACTCTGGAGCAGATGATGGACTCCAAGGATTTCTCTTACAAGACCAAGAGCGGAACCACGGTCTCGATCCCGGCGGAGCAGATGGAATATCTCTGGGAGCTCTGCGACGAATCGGAGAAGATCCGCCTTAGGCTGCCGATCTTCGTGTCCACCGATATCTCCGCCGAATCCGGAGCCTGGAAGGTGGAGGGCGAGCCGGAGGCGACCGTCGTCGCCAGGATCCTCGGCAAAAAGATGTTCAAAAATGGCTATTTGCGCCTCTATCACCCCGATTTGAGGGATTTGAGGGCCAAAATACCGGATGCAATCATGGTCGTTTTCACGCCTTGACCCAAAGGCTTTAATATGAATCCTTGCTACACGGGATTGCGCGATGCGTACCATCGTGTGGTTGGCGGCAACGTCGATCAGTAATGTTCGAGAATTCGGACTTCGACAACCCGGTGTCCCCCCAAGCATTAAATACTTGGTTGGATTACAGGGGGTTGCGCGACATGAAGGTTGCGTGACCCGTGCTCAGCACGATGGTCAAGTTCGAGTCAATCGGATGTGAAATGCCTGGAGAGCAAGTGTTAAATACTTCTTGCATCTACGGGGATTTCGCGCCTGTCAGTAATTGACAGCGATTCACAATCGAGAAACATGCACCCAAACAGAGGTCCTGTCTTGGGGAAGTGGTGTAGGGCTCCGTATATGGAGGATGAGAGCGGATAAAGCCCAGTGATCACCGATCATACGAAACCTGGACGTGTGCTAGATCATACGCCAGCGGCGATGCTACGCCGTATGGGGGATGGTTCGGCTAGAGCGCTGAAGAAGGTCGTGTCAAGCAGCGATATGCGTCGGGTAGGTGCAAGAAGCCTATGATCCGACGATTACCTAATGGGACTTCCTATTCTTCGGAATAATCAGTAATGATTGGGAACGCGGGGGATTGAAGCATCTTAGTACCCGCAGGAAAAGAAATCAACAGAGATGCCGTTATTAAAGGCGATCGAACGCGGCATAGGGCAAACTGAATCCCCATATGAAAGTATGGGGAGATGTGGTGTTTTGGACTCTTTTATTCCTTAGCAGAAAGATTCGTAGTGTGCTGGAAAGCACTGCCATAGAGGGTGATAGCCCCCTAGAAGAAGGTCTGTATGGAAATTTCTGAGTATCCAGAGTAACGTGTGTTGGATATCACGCGTGAATTTGGGAGACATTCGCTTCCAACCCTAAATACGTCTCTAGTCCGATAGTGCAATAGTAGCGCGAGTGAAAACTGAAAAGTACCCTTTACGGGAGGTTAAAAGACCTGAAACCATGCGGTTAAAGATTTATATAGCATCAAAGAGAAGATACCATAAATGGTGGATCAGTGTTATATTGTTCGTTTCGAAAAACGAACCATGGAGTTCCAATCATTGGCGAGGTTAAGTATTGAAATACGAAGCCGAAGGGAAACCGATTGTCCGCAGTTTTTAACGAGGGACAAGGTGTGCTCGCCTGGAGTCAATGGTGTGGATACCCGAAGCCGGTCGATCTATGCCTGAGCAGGATGAAGCCTCTCGAAGGGGAGGTGGAGGTCCGAACCAGTTCTGACGTGCAATTCGTTTGGATGACTTGGGTGTAGGGGTGAAAGGCCAATCTAGGCCGGAAATAGCTGGTTCCCCCTGAAACTATTCGCAGATAGACCTCGATCGAGATTGAATGTGAGGTAGAGCACCGATTGGGTACTTAGGGGAAGAAATTCCTCGGTATCCTGTCAAACTCCGAACTTGCGTTCGTTGTAGACGTCGGGTGTGAGGCCATCCGGGGTAAGCTTGATGGCCATAAGGGAAACAACCCAGACTAAAGTTAAGGTCCCTAAATTTCGGTTAAGTGTAATATGAAATGGCGTCGGCAGTCTTAGACAACCGGGAGGTGGGCTTAGAAGCAGCCATCCTTCAAAGATAGCGTAACAGCTCACCGGTCGAGATTGTGGGCCCAGAAAATGGACGGGGCTAAGCCGAGTACCGATACTTTAGAAATCAGCAATGATATTTGGTAAGGGGGCGTGGTGCATGGGCAGAAGTAGGGCCGTGAGGTCCTGTGGACCGTGTACCAACGAGGATCATGGTGTGAGTAGCAGCATAGTACGGTGAGAATCCGTACCGCCGCAGGGGCAAGGGTTCCTTGGCAATGTTCGTCAGCCAAGGGTTAGTCGATCCTAAGGCAGTCCTTAATCGAGACTGTCGAATGGGAAACTGGTTAATATTCCAGTACTAGTATTTCCTTTGTCCATATCCCGACAGATCGGGATAGTTGGAGTATAACCGTCGTTATATTGAAGCACCGAAGTCTCTGAAGAACCGTAATGGTGAGAAGGAGATGAATGTGTGATCAGGGGGACGTAGGTCCTCTTCCGATAATTCCTGGTTTCCGTGAAAACGGATATGGAGTCAGTTTTACTAATCGTACCAAGAACCGACACAGGTGTCCCTAGGTGAGTAGCCTAAGGCGTGTTAGCATAATCGAGGCGAGGGAACTCGGCAAATTAGCCCTGTAACTTCGGGATAAGGGGTGCCAGTTGCGTGAGTAACTGGTCGCAGTAACAAGGGAACACCGACTGTTTAATAAAAACATAGGTCGCTGCTAGTTCGAAAGGATGTGTATAGCGGCCGAAGCCTGCCCAGTGTCGGTATCTTAAATTCTGTTTCAACGGAACGAAGGACCGATAAACGGCGGGGGTAACTATGACCCTCTTAAGGTAGCGTAATACCTTGTCGCTTAATTGGCGACTTGCATGAAGGCTCAACGAGTGTTCTCCTGTCCCCGCC
>JAEEGG010014748.1_pt1 | contig 16500 bp, 15 predicted proteins | sample 9134161 | NCBI WGS metagenome assembly JAEEGG01 (sample SAMN16246543, study PRJNA631951) | gut metagenome | biome: gut microbiome; feature: rumen; material: CR-attached | host: Bos | place: Iran: Karaj | collected 2018-10
TTCCGTCGAGGTGCCTATCTGCAAGGGAACCAATTCCGTGACGATTATCTCTGACGACGAAGCTGTCCGCAAGGAGCCACAGCCCTGTATCCGTTGCGCCAAGTGTGTGGGCGTTTGTCCGATGGGCCTCGAGCCTTATCTTCTCGCTAAGTTGGCTGAGGTTCAGAACTGGGAGCGCAGCGAACAGGAAGACGTTGTCAGTTGTATAGAGTGCGGCTCGTGTCAGTTTACCTGTCCTGCTCATCGTCCACTGCTCGACAATATCCGTCTTGGAAAGACTACAGTAATGGGCATCATCCGGGCTCGCGCAGCTGCAGCTAAGAAATAATGTTCAATGTTAAATGATTAATGTTCAATAAATAAAATGGGAAAGTTAATAGTATCATTATCGCCCCATGCACATGGAACCGACACGGTTGAGCGCAACATGTATGGCGTCATCATCGCCCTTATGCCAGCTCTTCTCGTCTCGTTCTATTTCTTTGGCATTGGTTCTGCCATTGTCTGTGCAACGAGTGTAGCTGCTTGCGTTCTCTTTGAGTGGGCTATCAATAAGTTTATGCTGAAGAACGGGCGCACCACCATCTGCGACGGTTCTGCCGTACTGACAGGTTTGCTGCTCGGTTTCAATCTTCCCAGCAATCTCCCCATCTGGATTATCATCATCGGCGCTTTGTTCGCCATTGGTGTAGGTAAGATGACGTTCGGAGGTTTGGGTAATAATCTCTTCAATCCTGCATTGGTAGGACGTGCTGCGCTGTTGGTGGCCTTTCCTGCCCAGATGACTACATGGCCGAAGATTGGCCAGCTCACCAGTTATCTTGATGCCGAGACGGGTGCCACACCATTGTCTATCATGAAGGAAGCCATTAAGAACGGCGATGCCACAGTGCTCGACCGCCTGCCTGACTCGCTGAGTCTCTTCCTCGGCAATCATCCCGACGGTGCCGGAGCGATGGGTGAAATCTGTGCCCTGGCGCTGTTGCTCGGTTTGGCTTATATGCTTTGGAAGAAGATTATCACATGGCATATTCCTGTCAGCATCATTGCTACCGTCTTCGTATTTGCAGGACTGCTGCATCTGGCTAATCCTATTTATGCCGATCCCGTCTCAGTCATTTTGTCGGGTGGTTTGATGCTCGGTGCTATCTTCATGGCTACCGACTATGTCACATCGCCAATGACGGCAAAGGGACAGCTCATCTATGGTGTCGCTATCGGTTTCCTCACGGTGGTCATCCGCAACTGGGGTGCTTATCCTGAGGGAATGTCGTTTGCTATCCTGATTATGAATGCGTTCACACCGCTGATTAACAATTATGTGAAACCAAAACGATTCGGGGAGGTTGCAAAATGAAGAAATTGGAATCATCTTTAACAAATATGGCACTGGTACTCACCGGAGTAGCAGTCATTATGGGTGGCATCTTAGCCTTTGTCAACCACTTGACGGAAGGTCCCATCAACGAACAGAAGACCAAAGCCCTTGCCGACGGCATCAAGACCGTAATGGTATGCAACGATTTAGTCGTTGCAAAAACCGACACCGTCAAGCAGAACGATGCGAAAGGCAAGGAACTCACTTATATCATCTATCAGATTCAGGACGCTCAGAAGAAAGACCTCGGTGCTGCCGTTCAGAGCACTACCGGTGGTTTCGGTGGCGACCTGAAAGTGCTGGTAGGATTCGACCCCGAGGGGAAAATCCTTGGTTACACCTTGCTGGAGCATGCTGAGACACCAGGACTTGGCGCCAAAGCCGACAAATGGTTCCAGAAAGGTCAGAAGGGCGACATCATCGGTAAGGATCCTAAGGAACCCCTCACTGTTTCGAAAGACGGTGGACAGGTGGATGCCATCACGGCTTCTACCATCACAAGCCGTGCTTTCCTCTTGGCTATTAACAATGCATACACAGCTTACAAGGCAACACCGGCTGATGCTGCCACTGGAGCTACAGAACAAGATAAGGAGGATTAAGCTATGAACTATATCGATATTATAAAAAATGGTATTGTCAAAGAGAACCCGACGTTTGTCTTGATGTTGGGCATGTGTCCTACGCTTGCCACTACCACCTCTGCCATGAACGGCATGTCGATGGGATTGGCAACAATGGCTGTACTGATTTGTACCAACTTTGTCATTTCCTGTTTGAAGAGCATCACCCCCGACAAGGTGCGCATCCCTGTGTTTATCGTGGTGATAGCAGCCTTTGTGACTATCCTTCAGTTGGTCATCAAGGCATTCCTGCCCGACATTGATGCCGCTCTCGGATTGTTCATCCCTCTGATTGTGGTCAACTGTATCATCCTCGGTCGCGCAGAGGCCTTTGCTGCCAAGAATTCGCCTGTGGCATCCCTCTTCGACGGCATCGGCATTGGACTCGGTTTTACGCTTGGTCTCACCCTGCTGGGCATTTGCCGCGAATTGCTGGGTTCCGGCTCCATCTTCGGATTCACCCTGCTGCCCGAAACCTACAACATTCTGCTCTTTGTGCTGCCTCCAGGTGCTTTCATCACCCTCGGCTTCCTGATTGCTATCGTCAATAAGATGAAGAATTGAAAAATTGAAGTAATCGTCGTAAGACGCTTTTACAAAGCGAAGCGACTAAAAGAATTGAAGTTATGGAATATATATTGATTTTCATTTCGGCTATCTTTGTGAACAACATCGTGTTGTCACAATTCCTGGGCATCTGTCCGTTCCTTGGCGTTTCTAAGAAGGTTGACACCTCATTGGGAATGTCGGCAGCCGTAGCCTTTGTGCTCACTCTGGCCACTATCGTAACATGGCTTGTTCAGAAATACGTGCTTGATGCCTTCGGCCTGCAGTATCTGCAGACCATCGCCTTCATCCTCGTCATTGCCTCGCTGGTGCAGATGGTCGAGATTGTGCTCAAGAAAGTGTCGCCTGCCCTCTATCAGGCACTGGGCATCTTCCTTCCGCTGATTACCACCAACTGTGCTGTGCTCGGTGTGGCTATTCTGGTGATACAGAAAGACTTCAGCCTGTTGGAGTCGGTGGTTTATGCCTTCTCGACAGCCATCGGTTTCGGATTGGCATTGACCGTCTTTGCCGGCATGCGTGAGCAGCTCGAATTGGTGAAGATACCAAAGGGCATGTCGGGCATGGCTATCGTCATGCTGTCGGCAGGTCTGCTCTCTCTCGCCTTTATGGGCTTCTCGGGTGTTGACGGAGGTCTCCGCACACTCTTTGGACTCGATTAATACTTATCGACGATGAATAAGTCACAGCAAGTTTGCATTTTTATAGGAGCTCGCCCTAACTTTGTTAAGGTGGCTCCTATAATTCGTGTTATCAATAAAACCGACGGCATCGACTATCAGTTGGTGTATGCAGGATGTGAAAACGACCCCACGCTTGAACCCTCGCTCTTCGACGACTTGCAGATGCCTCGCCCCGATGTGTTCCTGGGCGTTGACTGCGAGAATCTGAACGAACTGACAGGACGAGTAATGTCGGAGTTCGAACAGTATCTCGAACAGCATCCGACCGATACCGTTATCGTAGTCGACGATTTGGCATCCACGATGGCAGCAGCCATTGTCACCAAGAAGCGCGGTCTCCGTCTGGCTCATCTGGTGGCAGGAACCCGTTCGTTCGACATCCAGATGCCAAAGGAAATCAACCGACTGGTGATTGACGGACTTAGCGACTTGCTGTTTACTGCCGGTGTCAGTTCCAATAGTATTGCCACGCGTGAAGGTGCCGAGATGCACAAAATATTCATGGTGGGCAATATTCTCATGGACTCACTGCGCTTCAACCACGACCGCTGGCTTCGCCCCGAGTGTCTTGACGGTATCGAGGATGGGCGCTATCTCGTGCTGACCATCAATCGCAAGGCATTGCTTGCCGACAAGGACAAGCTTCAGCGCTTGCTGCAGGCCGTTGCTGACGAGGCTGGCGACATTCCCGTTATAGCACCCCTGCGTCCCTCCGTCATTTCCCAACTCCCCATTGTCAATGGTCAATTGTCAATTGTCAATTCATTGAATTACCTCTCGTTCGGCTACTTGACTTCTCATGCCCTGGGCATCATTACCGACTCGGGCAATGTTGCTGAGGAGGCCACCTTCCACCACGTTCCCTGCATCACGCTCAACAGCTACACCGAGCATATCGAGACAGTGAAGCAAGGCACCAACGAGTTGGTGGGCGAGGATGCCGACTGCCTGCACGACGCTCTGCACCGCATGATTGCCGGTGAGTGGAAGTCAGGCGATTTGCCCGACCGCTGGGACGGTCGTACTGCCGAGCGCATCGTGCAGATTCTGCTGGGCGCCTAGCCTTGAGGTAATATCGAGAAATCCCGTGTCTGTCATTCCGATTCGTCATTTTTACGAGAGCGAGCTGCCGTTTCACACCCCTTAAACTGGTAGGTATTATAAGGTGGTGTAGAAAGGGGCAAGTGTCCACTTTCCCAGTTTCCCACTTTCCCACTTTGGACATCTGCATTTTTGCGAAAATCTTGAAGAAGAAATTTTATATTATATATATTATTTATAATATATATAATATAAAATATAATTTATAAAATTACTCCTTACCACTTACCCCTTTCTTTTCCGTTTTGATAAACCTAAATGTCCAAAGTGGGAAAGTGGGAAAGTGGGAAACCTCGTTGCCTATCCATACGAAAAAATGTTGACTCGTTCACCTGAAAAAGTTGTCTACTTTCCTGACGAGGTTGACGCTATTCCTGAAAAAGTTGACGAATTAATTTGGTTATCTCAAATATTAAGCATTAAGCATTATGAATTAAGCATTGAAAAAGTCCTTAAGTCCTGTAGTCCTTGCAAAAAAATGAGGAATGAGAAGTGAAAAGTGAACCGGAAGTGGAAGCTTTCCGGCTTTCTTTTTGGTGTTATTTCAGCGGAAATGCACAGCGGAGACCTATTGTGCATACAAGCCCCAGGCGCCACCAACAACGCTGGGGCTTGTTGTAAAAGACCCCCGCTGATGTATGATGGATGATGGATGATGTATGATGGATGATGTATGATGGATGATGTATGATGGCTGATGGCTGATGTATGATGGCTGATTGTTCTCGCTTATTAGATAAAATCCTCCTCTCTTTCTTGTTTATAAAGTTGGAGAATTACGTTTTTAACATTTCCGAGTGGTTGTGTTAGCCTAATTTAAATAGAAAACTAATTTAAAGTAGGTTGATGTTAACTGCATTATTTCATTTAAATTTGGGTAATATTTTTCGTAATTTTGTACCACCTAAGAAGCAATCAATTATGGCAAATAGAAATATTATTCTCCTCCATATCTTTGAGACGGATGAATATGAGTTTTATGGCTCGCCTGCTTCGTTGTATGACAGGCACGATGCTACCGAACTGCTGATATCTCAGAACAGTTTGAACAATCATTTCAGCAAGCAGCAGTTGGCTGGCAATCCATTGATATACAAAAACACCTATTGCGAAATCCGCAAAGGCTGTATCTATGTTAAACCCACTACCAGAGGTAGGAAGAAAGAAGCGTAAATAACAATTATGAGCAGTGCAAGTAACAATTATGGTAGGGCATATGAATATATATGCTTACAATCTCTTCATTCAGCTATTAACAATATTCGAAGTGCACAGATAATCAAAAATAGTAGTTATCAGGCAGCACAGCATGCATGGGGAACCCTCACTAAAAGTGAGCAATCTCTCTATACATTAAGTGCTCAATCAACAATTGAGACAATTTTTGCGTTAGAGCCTAATATTGTAGAAGAAAGTTCTGATATTCTTAATCTGTATATCCAAACAGACAAACATGGTGAGGAAGCTGATGTACGTGACATCATAATAGAACGTAAAAATATTACATGGGAAATAGGCCTTAGTATAAAGCACAATCATATGGCGGTGAAACATAGTCGATTGGCTAAGGATTTGGATTTTGGTAAGAAGTGGTATGGAGTTCAATGTTCAGATGAATATTGGAAAGAAGCTAAACCTATCTTTGATTTCTTGGAAATAGAAAAAATAAAGGGAACATCTTTTAGCGACTTGAAATCTAAAAAGGATCAGGTTTATGTACCCATCCTTAATGCTTTTATGCATGAAATTATTAAGCAGGTTAATGCAAATGTTAGTATTCCCCAAAAACTAGTAGAATATTTGTTAAGTAAATATGATTTTTATAAGGTAATTAGTATTGATAGTAAAAGAGTTACGACAATTCAGTCATTTAACATGTTTGGTACTCTTAATTTACCCAGTCGCGTTTCAGAACCAGCTATTAAAGTGCCAGAAATTAATCTTCCAACGACATTACTGCATATAGGCTTTAAGCCTGGTAGCAAGACAACTGTCGTAATGTGTTTTGATAACGGGTTGCAATTTTCATTTAGAATACATAATGCTAACTACATTGTTGAGCCATCTTTAAAGTTTGATATACAGATAGATGGTATGCCTGCTGATGTAAATATCAAATATCATTGTAAATGGTAATCAATATATTTTGGCTAATGAATAATATTTTAACAGCGATAGAGGTTATAGTTGAAAACTCCACTCTGGAAGTTATAAATAATTCAGAAGGAACTACCCAAAATAGGGCGAACCAAATGGGAGAAGCGTTTGAAAATTATGTAAAAGATGCTTTTGCAGGTTGTTTAGGGAAAGACACTCGGACAATCATGCAAGCTAGGAATAAAACCTTCTCGTACTTGGGAAACAGTAAAAATCCGCCCGATGCAATGCTGGCAGGGGGTGACGCAATAGAGATAAAGAAATTATCCTCTCTTGGTAATTCTTTTCTTCAGTTTAATAGTAGTTATCCTAAAAACAAGCTTTATATAGATAACCCCAAAATTTGTATTGCTTGCCGCAATTGTGAATCTTGGCAAAAAAAGGATATGCTTTATGTTGTAGGTCAGGTAAATCAAAATGATTTACAAAACATTATTTTTGTTTATGGAGATTTATACTGTGATTCTCATGAAGTGTATGAGAAAGTAGAAAATGTTATTAAAGAAGGAATTGAGTCTCTTGATGGAGTTGAGCTTGCCGACACAAATGAACTCGGACGAGTGAATAAAGTTGACCATCTTGAAATTTCTGACTTGAGAGTAAGAGGAATGTGGCTCATAAAATCACCATTTCTTCTTTTCGAATATTTGACGCAAGAAATAACAGACTACATGTTTAAACTTGTTGCATTAATTCCTTGCGATAAATATAAATCTTTTCCCAATGTTGAAGAATTTGAAAAGTTCTGTGATGAAAACGGGGTAAATATTACAGACGAAAAAATTACAGATCCTCAAAATCCAGCAAATTTAATAAATTCAAAACTCATAACATATTATTATAAATGAAAATTATTAGTCTTTTTTCCGGTGCAGGAGGTCTTGATAAAGGGTTTGAAAAAGCAGGATTCAAAACTGTTGTCGCCAACGAATTTGATCCCAAAATTTGCCCAACATTTCGAGCTAACTATCCCGATGTGAAATTAATACAGGGCGATATTAGAAACATAACTTCAGATATGTTCCCCAAGCATGTTACTGGTATTATTGGCGGACCTCCTTGCCAGTCATGGAGTGAAGCAGGCTCCTTAAAAGGTATTGATGATGCCCGTGGTCAGCTTTTTTATGAGTATATCAGAATCTTACGAGACACTCAACCTTTATTTTTCGTTGCAGAGAATGTTTCTGGTATGATGGCAAAAAGACATTCCGAGGCAGTAAATGGCTTTATGAAGTTATTTGATGAAGCTGGATATGATGTCAATTTAAAAATGTTAAATGCTAATGATTATGATGTGCCAGAAGATAGAGATAGAGTCTTCTATATTGGTTTTCGTAAGGATTTAAACATTCACGATTTTGAATATCCAGCCCCATTGGATTACAAGCCTACGCTAAGGGATGCAATATGGGACTTACAAGATTCCGCAATTCCTGCAAAGGATAAAAATCATACAAATGGCGACGCATGTAAAGTGGCAAACAATGAGTATTTTGTAGGTGCGTATTCTCCTATTTTTATGTCTCGAAATCGTGTACGTGGATGGGATGAACCAGGCTTTACAGTCCAAGCTAGTGGTCGTCAGTGTCAGTTGCATCCACAAGCTCCTAAAATGGAAAAAATTGAAAAGAATCTTCAACGATTTGTCCCCGGAAAAGAACATCTTTATAGGCGCATGACTGTGCGTGAGGTTGCTCGTGTACAAAGCTTCCCTGATGACTATATCTTTATATATGATGATATTAACATGGGTTATAAGATGATAGGTAATGCTGTCCCTGTTAATTTGGCATACCATGTAGCAATGAGTATTCGCGCTTCACTTGACAAACATGGTGTAAACTATCAAGATTAAAATGAATATTGTATCTCTTTTTTCGGGATGTGGGGGACTTGATCTTGGTTTTGAAAAGGCTGGGTTTAAAGTGGTATGGGCAAATGAATATGACAAATCAATTCATGAAACGTATAGGCTTAATCATCCAAATACAGTTCTGAATACTTGTGATATACGTACAATTACAGGAGAAGATGTTCCTGATTGCGACGGAATCATTGGAGGACCACCATGTCAAGCATGGAGTGAAGGAGGTAAGCATTTAGGTATAGAAGATCCTCGTGGACAACTTTTTCTCGACTATATACGTATAGTTGCAGAGAAAAGACCAAAGTTTTTTGTGATAGAAAATGTACAAGGAATTTTGGAAGAGAAACACAAGACTTCTCTCGAAGGTTTTATAAATAGTCTAAAAGACGCAGGATACAGAGTCTCTTATGAACTTCTTAATGCTGCAGACTATAAAATTCCTCAAGACAGATTTAGAGTGTTTTTTGTAGGCATTCGGAAAGATTTGGATAATAAATATATATTCCCCAATGCAATAAATGGTGGCATCATTACTTTGCGTCAAGCTATAGGAGATATTGTTGAACAACCACGTGAGTTTTATCATAATCGTGTCGATTGTGAAAATCCAGTTCGTCAGAATCACGATGTCTATACAGGACCATATGACGCAAAATACATGTCAAGGAATCGTGTTCGTGGATGGGATGAGGTTTCTTTTACTATGCAGGCACAAGCAAGAAATGCACCACAGCATCCTCAGGCACCTAAAATGACATATGTTTCTCCATCAAAGAGAGTTTTTGTTAAGGGTTGTGAAAATCTATATAGAAGGCTAAGTGTTAGAGAATGTGCACGCATTCAAACTTTTCCTGATTCTTTTAAGTTTATTTATTCTGATGTTGCTGATGGATATAAGATGGTAGGCAATGCTGTTCCACCTCGTTTGGCGTGGTATTTGGCAATACAAATGAAAAAAGCTTTCGCAAGTCAGATGCTTCTTGAAAAAGAAGAAAGAGAGGCAATTGCTGAAACACGGATAAAGCAAATTCCTCTCAAAAATGTCTTAAGTCAATATAAGGGAAATATAATTAACAACGTTGATATTATATCCTGTAAGTCTAATACTATTGGAAATGCCTTAAATATCGATTTGTCAAAGAGAGTCCTTTTGTGTCTTGTAAAACCAGATAATATTGAACACTATATTGACCAGACAGCATCTATCTATTATACAGGGAAGAAATTCCCATCTTGCATAGCATTAAATAAACTTTTTTATTTTATGCCCTATATAAAAGGCGCTGGAGTGCGTGACCTTTATATCATTAAAATTGCGAGGGTTGGTTCTAAACAAGAGGTTCATCCTGAATGCAATGATGACGGAATCCGCCTTGTTTTCGAGATAGAATTTATAAAACAGCTCTTTACGGGATATTTACCGGTTCACTTAAATATCTGGAAGACATTTACAGACACAACGCTTGATGCATTATTGAAAATTAATGAATATAAAGAGCTATGATAATTTATGGTTAAACTTTCCGCAGAGCAAATCCACAAGAATATGGCGGCTATCAAATCGAAGAATACGAAGCCGGAAATGATTGTGCGTAGGGGGCTGTGGAGTAGGGGTTTCCGCTATAGGTTGAACCATCGGGGACTGCCTGGACATCCGGACTTGGTGCTGAGGAAATATAGGACTTGCATATTCGTGAATGGGTGCTTCTGGCATGGACATAGGAGCAGCCTCACCCCTAACCCCTCTCCTATAGGCGAGGGGAAAATGGACCTGGTAGGTTCGGAGTGCTGCAAGATTCCGAAGACGAATAGGGAGTTCTGGGTGACGAAGATTGTAAGGAATAAGGAACGCGACAAGGAGGTGCAACGGCAACTGGCTCAGATGGGGTGGCACTGCATCACGGTGTGGGAGTGTGAGCTGAGTCCGTCGAAACGGGAAGAAACGCTGGAGTCGATAGCCTTTACGCTGAACCATCTCTGGTTGCAGGATAGGAGAGTGATCCCCTCTTCGTCTCCCCAAGGGGAGAGAGAAGAGAACTCACAAATACCAATGGCGGCGGAGGATTTTGCAGATGAATTTTAGTAGAAAATTTGTTTTTTTCATCAAAAGTGTTTATCTTTGCGTCGTAATAACTAAAACAATGATTATGAAAAAGATTTTTTGCTTTATTCTTCTCTTTGTAAGCATTAATTGCTTAGCACAAGACGAAGTAGTATTTCACAATGGTAACATAGCTAAGGGAAAAGTGACGGAAGTTACAGATCTGTATATAAAGTTTAGCTATGAAGGTGAGGATTTAGTAAACACTATTGGACGTTGCGCAATCTCTGAGGTTCGGTTCCAAAGTGGTCGTGTTCAACAAATGTCGCAAAAGGTTGATGTAAAATCACCAGATGATTGGGAGAATGTTCGTCTTGTTTATGATAAGAATGAAGTGCTTGGACTTAAATCTTTAGGTCAAATTGAAAAGCACTCAAGTGGAACTTGGTCTTTTTCAATAACTGCTGGCCATTTTAGTGAGAAAACCATGAAGAAAATCCGTAAGGAAGCTGCGAAAAGAGGAGGGTGTGTTGTTCTTATACTTAGTCAGCAGAGCAATTCTGGTGGATTCTTCAAAGATGGTCATGCGTCCATGTCAGGCGAAATATACACATATTAATATTACGTGGGAGACTAATTGTTTGTTAACTAAAGTTTCTCCAACAGATTTTCTAAACTCCAACCGCAGATGGCTATGAAAAAGTCATCTGCGTGTTCGTTGTTTAGGTATGCAAGCAGTAGCTGGCGTGCCTTCTTGTAATAGGGTTCTTCGTCAGAATTGATTTTTCCTTCATCTCCTTCAATTCTAATAGCCTTGTTAAGAATTTAAGATATAAATTGCTTTTTTCATCAAAAGTGTTTATCTTTGCAGGCAAGTGTAATACAATTGATATTTAGAATATGGCAACGACAATTATCAGAAAACCAGCTTCATTCCGCTTGAGGGCTGACTTATTGGAAGGGTTGAAGCGGAATGCTGCCCGTGAGAACAGAACACTGAACAATTATGTGGAAAGTGTGCTACTGGACATCGTGTATCATGAGCCTAATGACGTGACGAAAGCTGCTATTGCTGAAGCACAATCGGGCAAGAATCCGAATAAGGTTTATGATAGTGTAGATGAGCTTTTTAATGATCTTGATGCTGAGAAATGAAGAAAGTTAAAAATCTTGAAGGCGGTAGCAAATTTTTCACTATTCACTATTCTCTTTTCCCTTAAATTCGTATCTTTGCCTTCTGAAACGAAATATTACTATTATGGAAACAATGACTAATAAATCTTCTACAACAACATCAAGGCCAATGTTGCCAAGCGCATCGCAGCTTATAAGGCAACGGAGTGATGATGAATTTGAAGAATGAAACGGATTGAGGTTGTAGCAGCGATTATTCGCAAGGAGGGAAAGATATTTGCCACGCAAAGAGGCTATGGCGAATGGAAAGACTGGTGGGAGTTTCCCGGGGGCAAAATGGAGCCAGGAGAGACGCCCGAAGAGGCGCTGAAGAGGGAGATTCGCGAGGAGCTATCGACGGAAATCCGTGTGGATGAATTGCTGTGCACTGTGGAGTATGACTATCCGAAGTTCCACCTGACGCTGCACTGCTATCTCTGTTCGCTGGTGACGGAGGCGCTGCATCTGAATGAACATGAAGCGGCACGATGGCTCGCAAACGACGAACTGGACAGTGTGAAGTGGTTGCCTGCGGACAGGGAAGTGATTGAGAAATTAAAAATGAGGAATGAGAAATGAGAAATGAGGAATGGTCAATGGTCAAAAAAAATCTCCTAAACGACTAAACGACCAATCTCCTAAACGACTAAACGACAAAACGACCAATCTCCTAAACGACTAAAAAACAAAGATTAATGCGATGGAAGATGTTATGATATTAGTGCAACTGATAGTAGTGCTGGCAATGATTTTCATTGGTGCCAAGGTGGGAGGTATCGGCCTGGGCATCTATGGAATGGCTGGCGTTTTTGTGCTGGTGTTCGTATTCGGACTTGAACCGGGTGCCATCCCCATCGACGTGATGCTGATAATCGTAAGTGTCATTACGGCTTCGGCATCACTGCAGGCGGCAGGGGGTATGGACTATATGGTGAACGTGGCTGCACGATTTCTGAAAAAACACCCTCACCGCATTACGTTTTATGCTCCCTTCGTCACATGGCTCTTCAGTCATTGGACAGGAACAGCTCATACTTGCTATGCTTTGCTGCCCATCATATCGGAAATAGCCCGTAAGGACAAGGTGCGCCCAGAACGACCACTGAGCGTAGCCACTATCTCGGCTTCGTTAGGATGTACGGGATCGCCTGTGTCGGCAGCTACTGCAGTCATCCTGTCGGACGACCTGTTGGGCGATACGGAAATAGGAATGGACGATATTCTGATGATTACTGTGCCTGCGTCGATCATCGCTATCTTTGTGGCTGCACTGGTGCAGAACTATGTGGGCAAACCGTTAGATAAAGACCCTGAATACCAGCGGAGACTGAAGGAGGGACTGCTGGATGAGAGTATTGAGGCCGAAGGCAGCGAAGCGGAGATTAACCCGCGTGCCAAGTGGGCTGTGTTGGCATTCCTGTTGGGCGTGGTGCTGGTAGTGGTGTTCGGCCTGTTCCCCGATTTGCGCCCAGCGTTTGACGGAGATCCGCTGAATATGAGTGCCACCATCGAGATGGTGATGATGAGTATTTCCGCCCTTATCCTGTTTGTGGGCAAGGCCAGTGTGGCTGATGCTGCCAAGGGCAACGTCTTTGCATCGGGAATGAACGCTATGGTGGCTATCTTCGGTGTGGCTTGGATGGGCAGTACTTTCTTCGAAGGTCACCACGAGGCGATACTTGGTAGTGTAGAGGGTGTGTTTACAAACTATCCGCTGCTCTTTGCCATTCCGCTCTTCGTGTTCAGCATCATGCTCTTCTCGCAGGCAGCAACCGTCAGGACGCTCTATCCTGTGGGTGTGGCAATGGGTATTTCGCCAGCGATGTTGTTGGTGTTGTTCCCTGTTGTGAATGGTTATTTCTTCCTGCCGAACTATCCCACTGAGGTGGCAGCTATAGGATTCGACCGTACTGGTACGACGCGCATCGGTCGCTTTGTGATAAACCATTCGTTCCAGTTGGCTGGTTTCATCACCACCATCGTAGCTGTAGGAGTGGGGTGGGTGATGGTAGCTGTTTTAAGTTAGGAAAGAAGCCTCTCCCCCGACCCCTCTCCAAGTAGAGAGGGGAGGAATGAGAAATGTTCAATGTTCAATAATATTACTAACACAAAAATATTAATTTAAAAAAATTGTAAGATGAAAGATTTTAATTATTATGCACCAACGGAAGTGGTGTTCGGAAAAGAGTCGGAAGAGCAGGTTGCTCAGTTGATTAAAAAGTATGGCGGCAACCGCGTACTGGTACATTACGGTGGACAAAGTGCTAAGCGCTCAGGTCTGCTGGATAAGATATGTGGACTGCTGGACGAGGGTGGGGTGACCCACTTCGAACTGGGAGGCGTAGTGCCCAATCCGCGTCTGTCGCTGGTAAGAAAGGGTATTCAGCTCTGTAAAGACGAACAGATTGACTTCATCCTTGCCATTGGTGGCGGCAGTGTGATAGACTCTGGTAAAGCCATCGGCTATGGCGTATGCAACGAGGGCGATGTATGGGATATCTATCTGGGCAAGAAACAGCCTACGGGTTGTCTGCCTATCGCTTCGGTGCTGACCATTCCTGCAGCCGGCAGTGAGATGAGTGAATCGTCAGTGATTACCAACGAGGACGGTGACGTGAAAGTGGGCTATTCGAACGACATCAGTCGCCCGAAGTTTGCCATCATGAATCCCGAGCGCACCTTTACATTGCCTCCCTACCAGACGGCAGCCGGTGTGACGGATATGATTATGCACACCATGGAGCGTTACTTTACGCACGACGACGATATGACGCTGACCACCGAGGTGGCTGAGTCGGTGATGCGCACCATGAAGGACTGCATCTTTGCCGTACTGAAGAATCCTACCGACTATCGCAACCGTGCCCAGATAATGTGGGGCGGCAGTCTGGCTCACAACGGACTGACGGGTTGTGGCGTTATAGGTGACTGGGCTACCCATCAGTTGGAACATGAGTTGAGTGGTATGTTCGATGTGACTCACGGTGCCGGACTGGCAGCAGTATGGCCTGCGTGGGCGCGTTATGTATATAAGGAGAACATCAGTCGCTTCGTGCGCTTTGCAGTGAATGTGATGGATGTGCCCAACGACTTCACCGATCCTGAGGGAACGGCACTGCGTGGTATCGAGGCTATGGAGTGTTTCTATCATGCCATCGGTATGCCTATCAATATTCACGAACTGATTGGACGTGAGATTACTGACGAGGAAATCAAGGAGATGGCTCGCAAGTGTAGTCGCGACTATCAGATAACAGTCGGAAACTTTAAGGTGCTGAATGCCGAAGATATGGAGGCGATTTATCGCGGGGCGAAATGAGAAGTGAAAAGTGAGGAGTGAAAAGTGAAAAGATAATGAAAAAACTATTGGTTTCGGCAGGGCTGCTGTTAATGACAGGGACTGCTATGGCTACAAAACTGGTGGGACTGCACGTCTTGGATAAAGACTACCTGATGATACAGTTCCGCGACGGAGAAGTGCACTATCGCGACAGCGGAACAGGAAAGAGTGCTTATCTGGGACATTCATTTGCCGAGGGCGACGACACCCTGTTCGTCTTTGGTGAGAGACTGAATACGGAAAAGGCTCAGAATGCCGACTTGTGGATGATTACCTCGAAGGACGACAAGGCCTTTAAGAAACTGCGCCCTGAGGTGGTGTGGCGCAAGTCGAAACCGATGAACGTGGACCATACCCTGACAGGCGAACTGGACCACTGGCTGTTTCTGAAACTGCCCAAGTCGATGCGACAGGGATGCACCTATCAGGTGACGATTCCCAAGGAGCTGAATGCCGACCAGACAACAGCTTCCGTATGTTTCGACATCTGGAATGCCCAGTCGGAGGCAGTGCATGTGAATATCATCGGATACCATCCTGCACAGACGAACAAAGCTGCCGACCTCTATCAGTGGTTGGGCGACGGAGGTTCACGCGACTATCGTGCATGGGAGGGACGTGCCGTCTATCTCTATCAGGTAGATACCCACAAGAAGGAAAAGGTGGGAAGCGTGAAGTTCTGGAAACCCAACAGTGCCTATAAGGAAGAGGCTGGCGAGAAGAATCTCGTGGGTACGGATGTGTGGAACATTGACTTCAAGAATGCTGCACCAGGTCGCTACCGTCTGGTGGTGGAGGATGTAGGTTGCAGTATGGACTTCGATATTTCCGATAAGGTGTATTACGAACCGTTCCGCTATTCAGTGAGAGGTTATTACTACATGCGACTCGGAGAACCGATTGACACCCCACGCGTGACACCTATTCCGCGTCAGCCCCGTTTTGTAGCCGATGAGGATCCGAAGGGACTGAAGATTTACGTGACTGATTTGCACCCCTGGCACCCCGACTGGCGCAAATTGCAGGGCGATGTATGGGACGAGCCACACTTCAAGGCACCCGAGGCCTCTGCCTTCTGGCAGCACCGACTGGAGGGCCACCCCACCACCAAGGGAGCTATAGGCGGGCACTCCGACGCAATGGACTGGGACAGGCATTTGGCACATATCAGTAATATCTACGATATGCTGTTGCCATATATCCTGTCGGGCGGTAAACTGAACGAAGACCAACTGGGTATTCGCGAGAGCGGAAACGGTATTCCCGACTTGATTGACGAGGCCCGCAACGAAGTGGACTTTTTCCTGAGTATCCGCGATGGAGAGGCCTATTCGCAGGGTGTGACAAATCCCAGTGCCGACTGGACCGTCATGTTCCAGGCAGGATGTACCACTATGGCAGCCTGGGGCAATGCAGCCAACTGTGCGATGATAGCCGAAGCATTCCGCGTGGCTGGCATCGATTCGCTGAAGAACTATTACACCCAGGAGGCTATCAAGGCTTTCCGCTTTGCCAGCAAACAGGAGAATCAGCAGCTGGACGACCATCAGGACATCGGTAGCATTTCCAT
>JAEEGG010014753.1_pt1 | contig 16497 bp, 12 predicted proteins | sample 9134161 | NCBI WGS metagenome assembly JAEEGG01 (sample SAMN16246543, study PRJNA631951) | gut metagenome | biome: gut microbiome; feature: rumen; material: CR-attached | host: Bos | place: Iran: Karaj | collected 2018-10
ATGGTAGCCACGGGCGTCTTTAAGTCGTGGCTGAGTTCAGCTACCATTTCACGTTTGGCTTTTTCCGCGTCAAGCTCTCTTTCCCTCGATGCCTTTATTTCTTCTCTCATCATGTCGAAGCTTTCCGTAAAGTTTCCGAACATGTTGTTCTTGTGAATCGGGAGCTTCACTTCAAGATTTCCTTTGGCTATCTCGGAAGCATATTCCTCCATTTCCTTTACGGGCTTTACAAGGAACCGGTAAATCACAAATATCAGGCCATACCCTAATATAAACAGCATGCCCCATGAAATTACCGTAACCATGAGCATTCTGTTCTGCAAGCGGATTTTATCGGTATCCAGGCTCTCATAGATTTTTTTATACATTTCGAGTTCTTCGGCATTATAAGAGTCAACTGTCCGGACGACTTCTTTTGCGTTATGCCAGATGATTATCATTATACCAAGCACCGCCAGCATTATTATGCTGTATACTATGATTATTTTTCCGATATTTTTCATAATCCGCTTCTTTCCGTTTTCCTATAATTCCAGAATGTAGCCGGTTCCCCAGACCGTCTTTATATATTCGGGATTATTTGCATCTTTTTCCAGTTTTTCCCGAAGTTTTCTGATATGTACATTAAGTGTTCCGTCACCGTAGAAGCTGTCGCCCCAGACTTCGGTAAAAAGACGGTCTTTTGTAACTATCGTATTCTTATTGTCGTAAAGAACTTTAAGCAGCGCAAATTCCTTTGCCTTTAACGGGATATGTTTGCCTTTCATGACGGCAGACATGGTGGATGCATCGAGAGCTATCGCCTCTTTTATGTCCGTATCTGTATTTTCGTTTACCGGTAAGGGAGCCTTTCCGCTGTTTTCAGTATCTTTACCGTTCTCAGACAGTTTCTTTATCTGCTCCACTCTTTTCAGGTTTACCTTGACTTTTGCAAGAAGCACGGACAGGCTGTAGGGCTTTTTAACGTAGTCATCTCCTCCGATACTAAGTGCGACCAACACATCGTCATCACTCTGTCTTGCACTGATAAACAGTATGGGAAGCTGATATTCCTCACGGATCTTCCTGCATACATCAAAACCCGACCCGTCTTTTAAGTTGATATCTAAAAGTATCATATCGGTTTCATTCTCTTTCAAGAAATCGAAACAAGACACAGCAGAGTCAACATACTGTGTCTTAATATCAAACATATTAAAATATTCCGCGGTCATTTTGGCCAGTTCTTCTTCATCATCAACTATCAGACAATTATAGTGCATAGATGCCTCCGTTATGTGACAATATGCGAGATGTCACATGATGGATTTTACATCATTTTCCGTAAATTGTCAATCGCAGAACCTTCCCCATGATTGACATTTTCACCTCATCAGTCAGCTACGCTGACAGCTTCCCCTCAAGGGGAAGCCTTGACTTAATGACATTAGTCTTCGGTGATCATTTCGACGGGATTGAGTTTTCTTACCTTAAGCCCTGCAAGACCTGAGGTAATGATTGCCACAAGCGCTATGCCTGCTATTGTAGCCAGCATGTAGATAAAAGGTATATCAAAGTCTACTTTTTTTATTCCAAATCCCGAAAATACGGATGTTACTCCAAAGCTTCCCACAATACTTGCCAAAACAGAACCCACGATACCGCCCAAAAGAATAGCCGGCATATTTGAAAGCATGATCTGAACGATAAGGCCGCCGCTGGTCTGCCCTAGGGCCTTACTGATACCCATGCCTCTCCATTCTCTGCTGATCTTGGCACGGATTACCAGGGATTCTACAAATATAACAACCAACGTTGTCACTATACAGATTACGGCACATAATGCCCTCATTGTGGATACGAGTAAAACAATCGTAGTTTCCATCGTTTTTTGTGAATCCGTATATTGAAGTGTAAGACCTTTTTTCTTTGCAATCTCTTCTGTTTTTGCTTTTATGCTTTCAAAAGTTTCCCCGTCATTAGCGGTTACATATATTGAGAAATGAGGCTCTGCAGTCAGAAGCTTTTCGGCTGCTGCAAGTGACATGATACAAGTACGTCCGTACTGCTCCATTCTCTGATTGATGCCGACCAATAAGTAATCACCCTTTTTGCCGGCATTTTCAACCTCTATGACATCACCAACCTTAAGTGAAAGATCCTCTGCTATAGCGGTGGTAACCATTATCTCGTTATCGTTTCCGGGCAGCCTGCCTTCTATGATATTTGTATTGGTGGTAAGTCCCGGATCATCAAGCACATAAACATTATACTGCTTTGTCATCCCTTTATATTTCAGGTTCATATCGTATCTTGTCTCGCAGAATATGCTTTTAACCTCAGGAAGTGCCTTAATATCTTCTATTATCCCGTTATCACCGGAAACTATCATGTCGCCCAGTTCAAAACCCATCATTTTGATCATGCCTTCGGGATTTTTTCCGAAGTTCTCATTCAGACCAAAACCTACTATCGTAAAAACAGATAACATAAAAATGATAAAGCTTAGTATGATATTTTTCTTTAATCCACCTAAAGTATCCTTCAAGGAAAGAACTACCGGTACAGGTGCGGGAGTGTTTTCAAATGAAAACAGGTTTTTCCTGTAGTTATGTGTTGTGATACCGCCTCTTAGCGCATCAAGCACTGTTATCCTGTTGTACTGTCTGCCGATTATAAGTGTTACTAAACATACCAGAAGGGTTAATCCAAAGAATGTAATTAAGGCAACTGTCCAGTTCAAGGGCTGATTCCAGCTGAGTCCTATTACAAAGCTCAAAACATCTCCAAAATAATCAAATGTTCCCAAAGCAACTGCAAGACCCAAAAACGAACCTACACAAGCTACCATCGTAATCTGCATTACCAAAGCAGTCTTAAGCTGTCCTACCGTATATCCGCCGGCTTCAAGTATACCGGTATTTTTCATGTTCCTTCTTATGAAATTTTTGATACTGAAGGAAATGATTATCAGTGCAATGGTGAGAACCATAAGTGCGAACAGAAGTACAACCGCCATTACAATCTTAGGTATGATCTGATCACCGCTTCTCATTGTATCCCAGTTTATCAGCATATACCGCGCATTGTATAAGCTTGCCTTCTCAGGATTGTTGACTATTTCCGGATTTTTCTCTTCCCATTCAACAAGACCCAGCTTAAAACTGTCGGCAACCTCTTTCTCAACATCTGTAAGGTCAAGGTTTTCTCGGTCAAGCACTTCCCTGTCAGTAATTCCGTTATAAACAAAGCCCGTTTCAAAACTGCTATCTGCGCCGGCAAATTCTTTCATTTTTGCACTCGATATAAACATGCTGTGAACAGAAATATTCATGGTCGAACAAAAGATGGGATCCTCCGAAAATCCTGCCACATTAAATCTGAAGGTTTTATCATTTACCTTAAATTCAAATGTATCACCGACATTAAAAGAGTTTTTGAGATTGAACGGAATAACGATATCGTTTTCGCCTAATGTAACATCGGGCATTTTTATATTCATTATCTCGGTTTTGTTATCAAAAGCATGGAAAATAAAGTCAAAATTTTCATATTTTTCATTCTTTACATTCCTGTATTCGGCTTCCAATCTGATTGCCGGGGTTTTCTCATACTTAATGATATGGGTGCTTTCCGTAAAAGCTTTATCTGCGGATGAGACAGCTTTATCATTATCAAGTACCCACATATATATATCTGCTCCGTTTACTTCCCCGAATTTATCATCGAGAACTTTTCCCAGCCCGAAAAGTGCCGAGAGACAGTCAAATATCAGAATTGCCGATAGACATGTAAGTATGAGGAAAGTGATCATGTCACCCTTCTGGCGTTTAATGTTGTTTTTTGCTATGAAGAATATTCTGTACATGTTATGCTCCTTTTTTTCAATGCTTTCCAAAGTTCTCTTTTTCAATCAGAGATCCGTCCCGATTGATTTACCAGCCCATCTCCTGTAAGAAGTCTTTTAATTTTTTATGTCTCTCAATAGCCTTTTCCTGATTGGGATTTTTATCGTCCTTGTAGTCTCCCAGGTCACACTCGTCGGATATCACACCGTCAGCCAAATAGATTATGCGGTTACCACGTTCTGCCGCTTTAACCGTATGAGTAACCATCACAATGCTCTGTCCGTTGGCATTCAGATTGCTTAATATATCCAAAACATTTAAGGTATTCTGTGAATTAAGAGCTCCTGTAGGCTCATCTGCGAAAAGAATCTCGGGATCGTTTATCACTCCCCTCACCACTGCCACTCTCTGCTGCTGTCCGCCCGAAAGCTGTGTAGGGAATTTCCTGTAATCCTTCTCTCCGATCTCCACTCTTCCCAAAAGATCCTTTGCTTTATTTGCTAACGCCCTTCTGTCTTTGTTCTTTAAAAGTCCGCTGATCATTACATTATCCAGAGCACTCAGTGAATCATTCAGGTAATTCTGCTGGAATACAAATCCCGCATGATTTCTTCTGAAAAGTGCAAGTTTGTCATTACTGAATTTTGAGATTTCCATACCGCCGGTATTTGAAGCTTTCCCTATTCTGTTCTTGTCGTTTACATAATAGGTAATGGTTCCGAGTGAAGGTCTGTCCATACCTGACAATGCATATAAAAGCGTAGACTTTCCGGATCCCGAGTTTCCCATAACCACAGTAAAATCCCCTTTATATACATTCAGATTCAGATTCTTTAATACATGCTGCTGTACCGATTCATTTGAAAATGTTTTGGATAAATCTTTTGCTGTCAATATGATTTCTTTATCCATTTTTTGCTCCCTTCAAAAAAACTTCCGTGTTTCATTTGTTGATCATAATATACAACAAACTCTCACGGAAGTCTTAATCTGTCTCTTCTCTATTCCTTAATTATTTCTTAATTGATCTTTTAAGCATTTTCTAAGGTATTCATATCTCTGCCTTTTTTCTTCTTTCGAGAAATGCACTTCCCTGCTCTGTTCACAGCATTCGTTATAATCAAGAGCTTTACCTTTAAACTGTTCGCTTGTCAGGTCAAATACACAGTCTCCGACAACGTTGAAGCAGTGCCATCCGCCGTCCTCAAGCCTAATCCCCATAACCCTGCCGCCAAAAATATCCTGAGCAAGAAATGCCGTTATCGAGCATTGCCCCAAGGTCGGATTATCCTCCCTCCATTCCTCCCTCATTCTCGGTGCGCAGGAATACCTGCACCAGATGTTCATAAGTGCCTCATATAGATCCGCAGGTGTTTTGATACCGGGGTATTCATCACTTTTTGCAGCTGCGTTCGCTTTATCATATCCGTAGAACCCGAATTCCATCTTTTTCCTCCTTTATACCCATATAGGAAAGTTTTCTTTTCTTCATCCTAAATTGCTGTCCGTCATAAAAGTATATATAAAAAATCTATGTTTTTGTAAAATTTACGTAAAAATAATATCACAATTTTGTACATTTTGCAAGTATCCGATTCTACAAGTTAGAATATCAACCTTTATTATATAAAAGCATCAAATTATATAGACAAATTCGAAATAATATGTTATAATAACAGAAATCTGAAAACTTCTTTTCTTATGAAGTTTTCAAAAAACAAGATGGAGGTATTTACATGCAGAAAAAATCAAACATCAGCATGGTTGGCGCCATTATCATTATGGGTTTGGTACTTGTTATAACTCTGATGATCTCTGTAGGCTATTTCACAGGACAGTTGGTATCCGTTTCGAACAAGTATCAGGAAATGTATTTTGATACACTGTACAGCTGCAGTGAAAAGCTGATCAACGCCGATCGAGATCTTTATCAGGCAATGATGTCAGCTACTCAGGGATATGATATCAAGATGGGCTTCGCAGATATACCCGAAGAATATGTTACCCAGTATATAGGCCTTAAGCAGCAGGATTACAAGGATAATGTTTCACAGACTCTTGAAAGAGTTGACCAGGCTGCTTCTATCGCCAGGAAAATGGATTCCTTATATAAAAAGACATTCGATGACGGCGATAAGAATTTTGAAGATAACTACAATGATTTTTCCGTAGCTGTTAAGGCATGGCAAAAGCTTTTCGATATCGACACCTTCACAGGAGAATGGGGTAACTTCAACAACGACTTCGAAGCTTTGCGCGGTTCTATCTCCAACATGACAGATATATGTGAGAAATGGGCAAAGGTTGAGGAGACCAACATAAAGGATGATACCCAGTTCCGTATAAACATTTCGATCATAATCTTCGTTATCATTATTATTGCAACAATTGTTGCAGCTGTCCTTATCTTCAGTATCATCAAGAAGAGTGTTATCGAACTTAACGATAACGTATCAAGAATGGCAGACGGCGATTTTGCAACACCCATAAGTGTTACAAGTAAATTTAAAGAGTTTACCCTTCTCGGAGCCAAAAACGAAGAAATGCGTACTCGTCTGAGAAATGCCGTTTCCCAGGTTATCAAGGATGCAAACGATGTCAGCGCACGTGCAGAGGCTACAAAGAACAGCATCAACAATTCACAGGCTGTTACAAACGATATTTCCGCAGCAGTTGAGAACCTTGCTCTCGGTGCTACCGAAATGGCCGGTGATGTTATGACCACCTCCGATATCACTATTGATATAGGCACTTCAATCGATAATGTTTCAAATTCTGTTAAGGAAACTCTCGAAAAGGTTAAAAATCTTGCATCGAGCTCCAAGAATCTTAAGGAAGGTCTTGATATCTTAAGGAAGGAAGACGAAGAAACCGACAAAAAGGCAGAACAGGTTGCTTCTTCCGTAAAGCAGACCGCAGATGTTGTAAAGAAGATTTCTTCTGCAGCAGACGGCATCATCAATATTGCCAGTCAGACAAACCTGCTTGCGCTTAATGCTTCCATAGAGGCTGCAAGAGCAGGAGAAGCAGGACGTGGATTCTCCGTAGTTGCTGAAAACATCAAGGATCTTGCAAGTGAATCCAATAAGCTCGCCGGTGAGATCACATCAATGCTTAAAGATATCAGCAATTACTCAGAGCACAACAAAGAACTTACTCAGAGCATAAAGGAAGCTACTCTCAGCCAGACCGAATCCTTCGACAAGATGATCGGTGACTTCAACGGTATGCTCGATGTACTTAATGACGCAAAGAAGGAAAACGAAGACGCTGCACAGCATACTCTCAGCATGACCTCCAAGAAGGAGGGCATACTCAAGTCAGTCGAGTCCCTGTCCAGTATTTCCGAAGAAAATGCTGCATCTACCGAAGAGACCAGTGCTTCACTTGAACAGCTTAACTCCAACATGAAGGAAGTTGTTAAGGAAGCAGAAAACCTCAACAGCATTGCAGAACATCTTAAGAACAGCGTTAAGTTCTTTAAGATCTGATTTCTTGAAAATCAATATAAAAAAGTGCGATCCGCCGGGACCGCACTTTTTTGATATGAAACATTTTTATTCTTTCTGCATATGGTTTATCATATGCGCCATATATCCGGCTCCGAAACCGTTGTCGATATTTACCACCGATACTCCGGACGCGCATGAGTTAAGCATTGAAAGCAGGGCAGACAATCCGTTAAAGGATGCCCCGTATCCGATGCTTGTCGGCACGGCTATAACCGGGCAGTCCGCCAGGCCTCCGATAACACTTGCGAGAGCTCCCTCCATGCCGGCAATGGCTATTATCACCGAGGCACTCATTATCTTCTCCATATTTGATAGAAGCCTGTGAAGCCCGGCTACTCCTACGTCATAAAGCCTTTCAACTTCATTTCCGAGAACCTCGGCTGTGACTGCTGCCTCCTCTGCTACCGGTATGTCACTGGTCCCGCCGGTTGCCACAAGTATCCTTCCTATCCCGGAAGGCTCAGGAATCTTACCGATTATACCGCACCCGGCTTCTTTTCTGTAATCAAGATCAAGTCTTTTACTCAGCTCTACGGCCTTATCCTCGGAAAGCCTTGTAACCAGAACGGTTTTCTGACTGTTTTTCAGCATTGTCTTTGTTATGCCTTCTATCTGCTCAACCGTTTTCCCGGACCCGAAGATTATCTCCGGCACTCCCTGTCTTATCCCACGATGAGTATCTACCTTTGAATACCCAATGTCTTCAAAAGGAATTGTTTTAAGCTTAAGTAGTGCTTCGTTAACTGAAACACTTCCGTCTTTCACCCCTTCAAGCAGATGCTTTATATCATTTTCCATAAATCAATTCTCCATACATCTCGGGCCTTCTGTCCCGGAAGACTCCCCATGACAGACGGTCTTCATTTATCTTATCGAGATCAAAAGTCCTTATCAGTATTTCCTCTTGATCCCTTGATGCCGACTCAAGTATATCTCCCGTTTCGTCAGTTATAAACGAGGAACCGTAGAACAAAAGCGACGATCTCTGGTTTCCGTTTGCGTCGCACGGCTCGACATCTTCCCTTCCTATCCTGTTTGCGGCTACGACCGGAACAATATTTGCAGCCGAATGACCCTGCATGGCTCTTCTCCAATGCGGCATGCTGTCCGTCTCCAGGATTGGCTCGGAACCGATAGCTGTAGGATAGAAAATAATCTCAGCACCTTTTATGGCAAGCGCTCTGGCTGTCTCCGGGAACCACTGGTCCCAGCAAATGCCGGCACCCAGTCTACCGTACGCCGTATCCACAACCATGAACCCTGTATCACCCGGCGTAAAATAGAATTTTTCCTGATAGAAGTGATCGTCCGGAATATGCGTTTTTCTGTATACCCCGAGTATCTCACCACCCGCATCTACCCATGCAAGTGAATTATAAAGAACATTTCCGTCCCTCTCATAAAAACTGATCGGCAGCACGACATTCAGTTCTGCCGCAAGCTTCTTTCCCATCTTTACAGCAGGATTTTCTTCTGTCGGAAGTGCGAATTTATAAAAATCATACTGTCTTTGCTGACAGAAATATTCTCTTTCAAAAAGCTCCGGAAGCAATATCACCTGTGCTCCGTTTTCTGCTGCCTCACGCACCTTCAGCTCTGCTTTTTTCAGGTTCTCTTCGACAGTCTTACCGCATCTCATCTGAATAGCCGCTACTGTTATACTTCTCATATGGGAATCCTTTCTTTTAATCAGTGTTACTTCAAAAACGTCTTCAACATTTCATCGATAACTCAAATCCTTTATTTATCCGTTTTACAGCCGTATGGTATCTGCTGTGTAATGCAATGAATGTTTCCTCCGCCGAGCAATATGTCCCTTGCCGGTATCTGTACTATCTTTCTGTCCGGACAAAGCCTCTTCATAATCTCCGCTGCCTCAAGGTCACTTTCTTCATTTTCACCGCCGAATGCCGGAAGTACTACTGCACCGTTTGAAAAATAGAAATTAACATAGGACGCCGCAAGCCTCTCTCCGACCTCACGCTCGTCCTCGCCTTCCTCAAACTCGTATCCCTTTAGATCCTCTTCCCCGATAAACACATGATTCTTCGGGATTGGCAGCTTATGTACGATGATTTTTCTGCCTTTCGCGTCGGTTTCGTTTTCAAGAACTTTAAGATCGTTCATTGAAAGAGCATACTGCGGATCGTTTTCATCATCAGTCCATGCAAGTACCACCTCTCCCGGTTTTAAAAATGCGCATATGTTATCCACATGTCCGTCGGTCTCGTCATTATATATGCCGTCGGGAAGCCATATTATCTTTTCTGCCCCAAGATATTTTTTAAGCTTTTCTTCTATCTCTTCCTTTTTCAGGTCAGGGTTCCGACCCGGACTCAGCAGACACTCGGAAGTAACCAGAACGGTCCCTTCCCCGTCGGAATGTATCGAGCCTCCCTCCAGGACAAAAGGAGAAGCATCATATATATCATAGCCTTCGCTTTCCGCAAAGAAAACCGCAAAAGCGTCATCCTTGGCCCACGAAGCATAAAGTCCGTTATATGTCCCGCCCCAAGCGTTAAATCTCCAGTTTACCGCCCTGACAGAACCGTCTTTGTTTTTTACGAAGGTAGGTGCGACATCCCTTGCCCATGCGTCATCCGTCTCCGATACGGACAGCTTTACATTGTCAAGACTTCCGACTGATTCAAAAGCCGATCCGTAACCTTCTTTACTGACCGCTACGAACACTTCTTCACTTTCCGCTATGGTTTCTATGATCTTTGTAAAGGCACATCTTGCCGCTTTCGCGCCGTAAGGCCATGACCCCGGACGCTCCGGCCAGATCATTATCGTTCCTCTGTGCGGCTCAAACTCCCCGGGCATATAAAACCCGTCCGCCAAAGGAACAGACTTAATAGTTTCAACATTTCCCATAATATGATCTCTCGTAATAGATAATCTCCATGCAAGCTTAAGACATTATGACAATCTTCCCTTGAAATCCTCATAATCAAAGGTCTTTACCTTCTGAGTACTGCCGTCTTCCTTTAAAAGCAGTATATCAGGAAGCGGAATACCGTTAAATGTATTGTTCTTTACCATGGAATAGATAGCCATGTCTTCAAATATCAGCCTGTCGCCGATATTGATCTCTTTTTCAAAGCTGTAATCCCCTATCACATCCCCGGCAAGGCAGGTCAGCGAGGACAGACGGTATGTAAACTTCTTTTCCCCGGCTTCATACCCGCCCCTTAAAGGAGGACGGTAAGGCATTTCCAGAACATCGGGCATATGGCAGGCTGCGGATGCGTCAAGTATCAGTATCTCCATCCCGTTCTTAACCTTATCCATGACTTCCGTGACAAGATATCCCGCATTAAGAGCTATTGCTTCACCCGGCTCCAGATATACTTCAACACCGTATTTTTCTTTTATATACTTTATAAGGTCTGTAAGAGCCTTTATATCATAATCATCCCTCGTGATATGATGTCCGCCCCCGAGATTTAACCACTTAACCTTTTCCAGTACCGAAGAAAACTGCTCCTCGACAGCCTTGAAAGTGGTAACAAGAGCATCCGAGTTCTGTTCACAGAGCGTATGTACATGAAGTCCCTCTATGCCGCCTTCTCCGAATTTCTCATCAAAACGGAAATTCTCCTTTGTCACGCCCAGCCTTGATCCGAAAGCACAGGGATCGTATATCTCATGTCCCTCCTGAGTTGAACACATCGGGTTAATGCGTATACCTACGCTTACTCCGTTTTCCCTGCAGATATCCTTATATTTATCGTACTGGCCGAAGCTGTTGAATATTATGTGATCGCATATCTTTACAAGCTCCCGCATATGTCCTTCTTTGTAGGCAGGAGCAAAAACATGATTCTCCTTTCCCATTTCCTCGTGACCGAGCTTTGCCTCATACAGTCCGCTTGCGGTCGTACCGCTTAAGTACGATCCGATCAGATGATACAGGGAGAACATTGAAAAAGCCTTCTGTGCCAGAAGAATATGGGCGCCCGTTTCTTTTTCAACATCATTCAGTATTTTGAGATTATGCTTCAGTTTTCCCTCATCAACTATATAACAGGGAGTATTGACATTTTCAAACATTGTATTTTCCTCAGATACCACACTCTAAATATTCAAAGATTTCAGCTTTCCGACGGTTCATCGGGTGTATCCTCAGCTATCGTAAAGATGATGCTCCTCATGAGCTTGTCCGCTTCTTCAAGCTTTACCCTTACCCTTTGTCCGAGCTTATAGCATTTGCTCTTGTTCTTTCCGATCAGTGAGTAATGCTCCTCATCGAAATAATAAAAGTCATCCTTAAACTCATCAATCTTTACCATGCCTTCCACTGTATTGGGAAGCTCGATGTATATGCCCATTGAGGATATGCCGGAAATTACACCGTCAAATTCCTCACCGATATGCGGTGCCATGAACTCTATCTTCTTAAGCTTCTGAACCTCACGCTCAGCCTCATCCGCACGGCGCTCACACTTGCTTGACATGAATGCCACATCCGCAAGTATCCTGTTATAATGGTTTATCCTTTTCTCAGTAAGCTTTCCGCGAAGATTTTCCTTTATGATCCTGTGTATCTGCAGATCGGGATAACGACGTATGGGAGATGTGAAATGACAGTAATACTTTGATGCAAGTCCGAAGTGCCCGTCGCAGCTTGTGGTATATTTAGCCTGCTTCATGCTTCTTAAGGTAAGCCTGCTGATAAGTGCTTCCTCGTCGGTCCCGTCTATCTTCTCCAAAAGCTTCTGCAGCTCTTTGGGGTGTATGTCCTCCTGTCCCATCTTTATCGTATATCCGAAATTATTTATGAATATTCCAAGTTTCGTGATTTTTTCCGGGTCGGGCGTATCATGTGTACGGTAAACAAACGGAAGCTCCTGCCAGAAATAATCCTCCGCAACGGTCTCGTTTGCGGCGAGCATGAAGTCTTCAATTATCTTTGTGGCGCGGTTTCTGTCATAGGGCGCTATCTCGATCGGCTCACCCTTCTCGTTGACCTTTATCTCACATTCGGGTATGTCAAAATCTATCGAACCTCTCTTGTGCCTTCTTTTCCTCAAAATCTCGCTCAGTTCAAGACTCAGCCAGAACATCCCCGCAAAATCCCTGTATTCCTCAAGTGTCTCTAAAATATCCTGTGACAGTTCTTCCTTAAACTTCAGTGAAGAAACCTTTACTGCTCCGTCCTTAAGCTTTTCAAAAAGCTCGTCCGGTGTCCCGTCATATGCTTCTATAGCGTCATTTACACGCTGTACATTGGTATAGGTCATACGCCTGTCAACATTTATGACAGTCTCCGCTATCTGATGTCCGACTACTTCACCTTTTGCGTTTATATCCATGATACAGCTCATGCTGAGCCTGTCCGTCCCCTGGTTTAATGAACATATGCCGTTTGAAAGCTCATGCGGCAGCATCGGGATAACACTGTCTATCAGATAGTTGCTGGTTCCTCTTTTTAAAGCCTCTTTATCTAAAGGTGAGTTTTCCTTAACATACTCCGAAACATCTGCGATATGAACGCCCAAATGATAAATCCCGTCCGTCTTAGTGAGCGTGATCGCATCATCAAGATCCTTTGCGGTCTCACTGTCTATCGTTATCGTCTGCTCACCTCTTAAGTCAAGCCTTCCTTCCTCTGCCTCGGGACTGACCTCCGAAGGAATGGTTGTAAGCTCGTTTATTACACCATCAGGGAACTCAAGTGGTATACCGTATGCCCTTATCACGGAAACAATATCCGTCCTCGGATCGTCAATATGACCGATTATCTCAGTAACATGACCTTCCGGGTTCTTGTCGGGCCCGCCGAAATCCGTCATTTCAACAACAACCTTATGCCCTGTAACAGCTCCCTTTGTAAAACCGTGAGGTATGAATATATCGGCTCCGAATTTCCTGTTATCCGGAATAACAAAACCATAGGTTTTGGTTCTCTGGAACGTTCCGGTTATCCTGTCATTTGCCCTCTCGAGAATGCTTACTACCACACCCTCACTGCTCTTACCGTTTCTCCTTCCCTCGGTCACGGTAATAAGAACCCTGTCCTTGTCATGTGCTGACAGTGTTGAATCCGGCGGTATGAAAACATCCTCCTCTTCCCCGTCGATGCGTACAAAGCCGTATCCCTTTGCGGTTCCGATGAACGTACCGGCGTGCATATCGGCAGAAGCGGCCTTTATCCTACTTTTAATGTCATAGATAACCTTACCCTCTGAGATGAGCTTATCTATTACTTCTTTAAACTCTTCCTTTTCCTGCTTCGGAACCTGCAGAAGCAGCGCAAGCTCCTTCAGCTTCATCGGTGTATATTCTTCACTCGTAAGAAACGCATAAATACGTTCTTTTTTTTCTTCAAGTTCATATATTTCCATACAGTCCTGCCTCCCCGAAATAATAATGCGGATTGCTCCGTTTTTAAACCCCGGATTTTAAAAAACAAATCTGTTTTTAGGATTACAAACCCTACTGTCATTATACTTTATAGCCACATGTTTTGCAAGCTAAAAAGGCTCTTTCTTTTTACAGAAAAAGCCTTTTTAAAATATGGACCAGAGGGGAGTCGAACCCCTGTCCGAAAGCCTATTCGCTCCGGTTTCTCCCATCACAGTCAGTAATTTGTCATTCCCTTGAAGCAGCGCCCACTGACAGGCTCTACCCCTCGGTAGCTTCATGTTTCTACCACAGACTCAAAGCTTTGTCCATGGAGTTCCCCACCTGGATGACGCCGGTTACGGTACCGAAATACCGCGGGGCCTCACGGTTTACCCTCCTGCGCAGTGGGCTACGCAGGTCCGACGCAGCTGCAGCTTAGGCAGCCTGTAAACTGATATTTTCGTCAGCGTTTATATTTAGTTGTCCGTTTATTTGGGTGAGTTCAGACTCTCACCGATGGCTTCCAAAGTTTCAAAACCCCCGTCGAAACCAGTACTGGCCCCAGCTAAAGGTGTCAGGCGAAGCCTGACGGATTCCTTAAGCACCGGCAACATACAGATGCACTAAATGCTCAAGAAGGGGCCCGGTCGCGTATAATGCTCTATGCGAAGCATTGAGCTTAGCGCCGGGAAGTGGTCTTACTTTTCTCTAAAACTACGTTCCTCCTCCCTCTTTTGATCCTTCTCTGCTATGGACTCACGCTTGTCATAAAGCTTCTTACCTCGTGCAAGCCCTATCAGAACCTTTACAAGCCCATGATCCAGATAGACCTCAAGCGGGACTATGGTATATCCCTTTATCTTAACTCCTGCATCAAGCTTTCTTATCTCTGCCCGGTGCAAAAGGAGTTTTCTTGTTCTCAGCGGATCCTTATTGAATATATTCCCTTTCTCATACGGTGAAACATGCATTCCGTAGATAAGGACCTCGCCTCCCTCTATTTTGATATAAGACTCTTTGATGCTGCATTTTCCCATCCTCATGGACTTTACTTCGGTCCCGTGCAGGGAAATGCCGGCCTCGTATTTTTCTTCTATGAAATAATCAAAATAGGCTTTTTTATTATTGGAAATCAGTTTCCTCGGTTTTTCCTTTGCCATATTTCTTTTACCTTATCGCTTTATCGAGTAGGCTGACTCCTACTCGATGCTACTGGCCACTTCGAGAGCAAGCTCTCTCAGTGACCGTTCACTCAGCCCTCAGTTTGCAAGCGGGCTTGCACTGAGGGCATTCGTTTATCGCACAAAAAAGCATGTGCTCAACACACATGCTTTACTCAACTAATCACTCAGTTGCTGCCTCTGTAGGAGCATCTGTAACGGTTGCTTCTGTATTCGTCCCTGTAGATGTCGCCTCTGCCTTTGTCTGGAATTTGTTAAGGCTGAGCACTACCGATAATACGATGAAAATCAGTGCTAAAGCAATCGTGATCTTATTAAGCATGCCTTCTTTTGAACGTCCCTTGTTTTTGCTCCAGTATGTACTGTTGCTTGCACCGCTTCCCGAAAGGGCGGCACCTAAACCCTGGCTCTTTGTATCCTGTATCATTACGATAAAAACGATAGCTACGCAAACTATCAGATAGATAATTGTCAAAGCGACTCTAAGTCCTTCCATCATGACCCTCCAAAAAATTTACTTATGTTCTCACAAAATGTTACTATAACATAATACCGTAAATTTTGCAAGAACTATTTTTAAAAACACAAAAAATGTTTAATCCGTTCTTCTTTCGTCAGTAACCACATCCTCACTGACAACCATTTCCCTCTCATAGATGATGGCTACATAGTCCGAATACTTATAGTCACTCCAGCCCTTTTCAATCCTGTCGAGAACCCTGTCAAGATGATCCTCGTCAACCTCGGGAAGGAGGAGCAGGAACTGGTTTGCCTTGCTCTGAACCATGATATCGCTCTTTCTTAACAGATTCTTCAGTATCTCACCAAAGTCTTCCATCATCTCCTGGAAATTCTTATCGAGTCCCGACATATCCTTAAGCACTGAGAAATTAAATAGAACCTTGCAGGCATGTCCCCTGTAGCTTTCAATATATCTGGTAAAGAATCTGTAAAGCTGGGTAAACGCATCATTGCCAACCCAGAGTGCACTGCTGGGAGCACTCCTCTCTTTAAGTATCATGTTAATGTGCTCAAGATCGGCATTTTCTTCAACCTCGACGCCCTCATGCTCACCGCCGAACTCATCACGTGAAGCATAGAGCTCGAAATCATGCTTTCCGTTCTTCTTTACGCGGTAAAGAGCCTTGTCGGCCATGGAGTAGAGCTTGTCATACTCGCTTCCCTGCATTGGAACGAATACAACGCCCATCGATACTCCAAGCGGAATATGCATATCCTCGCCCATCATCTTCTTTGCTTCGATCATGAGCTGCGTATTAATGTTCTCACAAATTCTCTTAATGGCGTATTCGTCCACAATGTTCTTAATGAAGATAATGAACTCGTCACCGCCGACACGTCCAAGGATATCTTCCTTTCTCGTGTTCTGCTTAATAAGGCCCGCGAACATTGAAAGAACCTTATCGCCCATATCGTGACCATAGATATCGTTTACAAGCTTAAACGAATCAAGATCTGCCATAACAAGCATACCCTTGCTGAAATGACATATCCTCTGAAGCTTTTCATCAACAGCCGACTTGTTTAAGAAGCCTGTAAGCTTGTCGATTGAAGCCTCTTCCTCAAGATTCTTTATCGGCTCATTGTTTGCGACTATGTTCTGTA
>JAEEGG010014754.1_pt1 | contig 16496 bp, 17 predicted proteins | sample 9134161 | NCBI WGS metagenome assembly JAEEGG01 (sample SAMN16246543, study PRJNA631951) | gut metagenome | biome: gut microbiome; feature: rumen; material: CR-attached | host: Bos | place: Iran: Karaj | collected 2018-10
CCCACTGCGGCAAGTTTCTGTACAGGAATTATGGAACGAACTGTCAGTGGTGCGGTAAAAGGATAAGATAGGTGAACGAGTGCATATTCTAGACGGTTATCTTGTAAATAATTATGTATTGCTGCTTATGCTTATAGGCATGCTTACAATGTCTGCGTATGATGTCTTTCTCAGGAAGGACATGATACGTGATCTTCGTGTCACCATCATTCTGATATTCCTGTTATCATTATCTGACAATATTGAGATGTATTACGGGAATCTGCCCTATCTGTCCGTATGGCGTCTTGTCTTTTCGGGATTGTGTTACAGTATCAGACCGATCATCATACTCGGTACGATCTTTATAGTGTATGACAAGGCAAGCAGGCTTTTGTCCATTCCTGCCATCATTAATATAGTGTTTTCTTTTTCCTGTTTCTTTACAAAGGCTGTTTATTATTTTACGGATGATAATCATTTCCAGAGAGGGCCTTTGGGATACACCCAGTATATCGTGTGTGCGTTCTACGTGGCCGTTCTTCTGGTCATATCCATAAGGATCGTATCGGATCATTCAATCCAGGAAAGCCTGATCCTTTTTGTAATGGTAGTCTCCGCTGTCGGCGCGGCAATGTTCGGTCTGCTTGGATATGAAAACGGAGTTCTTGTAAATCATACCTTTGGTGCATGCATATTGCTGTATTATCTGTATACTTATTTCCAGTACACCAAAAGGGATGCTCTTACAGGACTTCTAAACAGACATTCATACTACAGTCATATTGAAAAATACAGTGATAATGTTTCGGGTGTGATCTCAATAGACATGAATGAGCTGAAATGGCTCAATGATAATTACGGACATGAAGCAGGGGATAAGGGCATTGCCACTGTAGGACAGTGTTTTAAAAAGAATTCTTCAAGATCCGATAAAGTATATCGTATCGGCGGTGATGAATTCATGGTGTTCTGCAGTAAAGACGGAGACAGGACTATTGCGGAAAAAGTGGATGCAATGCGTAAGGATGTCGAAAGATCCGGATATTCATGTGCCTTCGGATACTGTGATAAGGGCAGTATCGATGAGATGATAAGGAAGGCTGATATGTTAATGTACGAGGATAAGGCCAGGATAAAAGCAGAAATGAATTCCGGCGGCAAGACCGTTCATTTCAGAGATTGATCATTGAGAGAATCGTAAATGGATAATAAGACATATGTATACATAGAGCCGGAGAAGTACCTCATGGATGTGCTGGCACTTCTTCGGTCTTTTTATGCAGAGATGGATATAAAGCCCGTTGTTCCGGAGAGCAGGGAAGATATAAAGGCTGACGCGGAAAAGACAGGGTATTTTTTCAGCATTAAAGTGAATGCGGACGGTGATGCGGATGCCGTATTTTACGATAAAAAATACAGGTATACTGCTTCGGAGCTGATAAACGGTCCCTATGATGAAAAGGGAGACTGCACCGTATATAAAAAAGCGCTTTGCAGGAAGCTTTATTCCATATTCAGGAGTGATACCGGACGTGATCTGCCCTGGGGAATGATGAACGGTGTGCGTCCCACAAAGCCTGCATTCATCTGCACTCTTGCAGGAAGAGGAAAGAGCGAAGCTGTTAACTATTACCGGGATGAATATCTTGTTACGGATGAAAAGATTGACATGTCCTGGGATATAGCAAGGGCCGAAACCCAGATGCTTTCCGCATGTGAACACAGGGAGTTTGCTGCACCCGGGGATCCAAGGGGTTATACCGGAGGCTATTCTGTCTATATAGGTATTCCATTTTGTCCCACAAGGTGCCTGTACTGCTCATTTACCGCATATCCTCTTTCGAGTGTAAAGGATGGCGGAGAGGCTTATGTAGATGCACTGATACGTGAGATGAAAGAGTGTTCTTCCATAATTCCCGGGAGGGCACCGGACAGTGTATATATGGGCGGAGGAACCCCTACGGCGTTATCCGCATCCCAGCTGGACAGGATCATCTCTGCTGCGGAGGACATATATTTTACCGGACCTGATATCGAATTTACCGTCGAGGCGGGAAGGGCAGATTCCATTACGAAGGATAAGCTTCTCGTCCTGAAAAAACATGGTATCTCCAGAATCTCTGTTAATCCCCAGACTTTTAACCAGAAGACACTTGATCTTATCGGAAGAAAGGCGACTGCAGCGGAGACGATAGACGCATATAAGCTTGCACGTGAGCTTGGCTTTGACAATATCAATATGGATATCATCCTTGGTCTTCCCGGGGAAGGCATTAATGAAGTAAAGCATACCTGTGAAGTGCTTGAGGAACTGAAGCCGGATTCCCTTACCGTCCATTCCCTCGCTCTGAAGAGGGCTTCTGCCATGGGCGAGTGGCTTGAGAAGAACGGCTACGGAGAGATAACAAATACGGGAGAGATACAGGAACTTGCCAGGAAGTGCGCCGATTCAATAGGTCTTGAACCTTATTATCTCTATCGTCAGAAGGATATGTCAGGAGGCTTTGAAAATATCGGATATGCACGTCCGGGCAAAGAATGCCTGTATAATGTGGTGATGATGGAAGAGGTCCAGACCATACTTGGTTTTGGGGCCGGGACCATAACAAAGAAAGTGGTGAACGGTAGGAAGATCCATAAGCTTACGGAGTCAGTAAACGCAGGGATTGTCCCCATGGTCAACGAAAATGCAGCATCGTGCACACTTGGAGAGCTGATCCGCTCAGGCGGAGAACTTAACCTTGATATAAGCCGCTGTGAGAATTACAGGGAAGTAAAGGATTATACGGAACGGCTTCCCGAACTTATTGAGCGTAAAAAGCAGTTATTTGATGTATGATCGGATAACTATCCCAGAACCATGGCAGATATTTTAAACGGAGAAAGCAGATGATCGAAACCGGTAAAAGTCCACATGATGTTTTCATAAGCTATTCCAGCAAAAATAAAAATATCGCCGATGCGGTTGTTTCCGAGTTTGAACAGCATGGAATAAGATGCTGGTATGCTCCCAGGGATATACGTCCGGGAGAGGAATGGGTCACCGCAATCACCGGAGCTCTTGAAAAGGCAAAGGTTTTGGTACTTATCTTTACAGATGAATCCAACAGCTCAAGGCAGGTCATGAATGAAGTCGCAGTAGCCTTCAATGCGGGACTGACCATCGTTCCCTTCAGGCTTTCCGATGAACAGATGAGCAGCGAACTCGAATATTATCTTACAAGAGTCCACTGGCTTGATGCGGTTTCAAAGCCTCTCAGGAAAAACATCGTAGCTTTGAGGGAATACATAGAGGTCATTATAAATGCTCCCGGTGATGTATCCCCTTCAAAAGCCGTATCTGCCGGGAGTACAGAATCCGATGGTCACGGTAAAAGGAAATTGGGAAGCAATAAGCTTTTGATCACGTGTATCATACTCGGGGTACTTGTTGTTATAGCTTTTGTTTTTTCGATGCATTTTATACGGATGCGTAATGAGGACCTGAAGAATACAAGGTATCTGACCGTCAGAAAGGAGTACTGGGGTGAGACCGATGTGCTCAGTAACCAAAAGACAGTTGATGATCTGACGGAGCTGACGGAATATTTCCCGGATGCATATTATTATCTGGGGAAATTAAGTGAAAGAGAGTATGATACGGATTCTGCAATTGCCTATTATGAAAAAGGCGTGGATGAAGGCAGCATGCTGGCATTAACGGGGCTTGGCAATATATACCTTAACGGGACAGGTGTTGAAGAAGACCGTGTTAAGGCCAAGGAATGCTTCGATAATGCATATTTTGCAGGATGTACCGAAGCCGGATACTATGAAGCCTACATGTGGTATATGGGGCTTATTCCCGGCGAGGACTCCGATCCCGGTAAAGCATTGGAATATCTGGATGCTGCAATGGGATCTGAGGATGCCGAAATAGCGGCCCTTTCATATATCCTCAAAGGTGATATCCGTGTTGACGGTTATGACGGAGAGCCCATGACGGGAGATGAAGCCGAGGATTATTTCCCCCGGGTAAAGGATATATGCTCCGATTACGAGAGTGAATCCTATTGCCATATCGGAAGATGCTACTACAGGCAGGAATATTATGCACTTGCCATCGACTGGTACCGTAAGGCTGCAGAACTCGGGAACAGATATGCCATGAAGATGGTGGGAGATATGACAACGGACGGCCTCGGGACTGAAATGGATGATTATTCCGGAAGGATGTATTATCTAATGGCAGGCGGATTTACTGAGACAGATAACGAGCCCTATATACTGAAAGAGCCTCACTGTCTTGAAGATGAGGATATGTTTAACAGACTGGGACTTAGTTATTTCTATGACTATGATTATGAGAGAGCCGCTTACTTTTTCACCCTGGAAGCAGAAACATTCGGAAGCGTGAATGGAATGGGCAATGCCGGAATGGCATATGAGAGTCTCTACGACTGGGATAATGCACTCAAATGGTATGGCGCTGCTATAGATGCGGGTCACCCTGATGCAGACAGATTCCGAAGAAGGATACGCATCATGGCTGATGACGGGCTTGTTGACAGAGCGGATGCAGGTAAGTGGATATAGGGGTAAACCGTCACATATTGGTGAGGATATAATGAAAGTAACGCTGGAAAAAGTTCAAAATGAAGATGAGGAAGAAGCAATCATCCGCGCTGTTGATATGACAGAGGAGATAAAGAGCGCCAGGGAACTTCTGGAAAATAACTGCCGCAGCATTCCTGTATCGGAAACATCCGGAGAATCCGGAAGTGGGACGGTGATGCTTGGAACGGACAAGATATATTACACAGAGTCTGTTGATAAAAGAACTTATGTATATACCAAGGAAAAATGTTACGAGACAAAATACAGACTTTATGAATTGGAGGAGCTGTTTAATTCTAATTTCCTGAGGTGTTCCAAATCTCTCATAATCAATATCCGTAAGATAAGGTCGGTCAAGTCCGAGATAAACGGACGTATGGTGGCAGTGATGCTGAACGGTGAACAGACTGTCATATCCAGAAGCTATGTTAAAGAGCTTAAGAAAAAGCTTGGGGTGTAACATGAGTAAGATAAAGATTATTTTCAGTCAGACATTAATGATATCAACCGCTATACTTTTCGGGCTGGGTGTGCAGGCATTTTTCTATATGCTGTACGGAAATGGTGACCGTATCTCCTGGCAGTGGTTCATACCTCTTTCGATCATTGTCACCGCTTTTCTTTGTTCTGTCCCGACATTGCTCCTTCTTGACGAAGCGGAGAGCAGCAAAAATTTCACGATCAGACAGATCCTGCATTTTTTCTGCGTGCTGACAGTTCTCAGTTTATGCGGATGGCTTTTTGACTGGTATGATTCCGTAAGATCTTATCTTTTTGTACTTGTCATGTATGCGATCATTTATGTGTTTGTCTGCATTGCCACATACTGGCTTGCCAAGAATGATGAGATCAAAATAAACGATGCTCTTGATGGAGTCAGGGACGAAGAATAAATAGCTGCATATCCGAAAGCCTCAGTGCATCTAAAAAACAGATATAGTTTTATGAACAGATCGTAATTGTGCATCTTGGTAGCATGTATTTGCATGTTGGTAGAGATGCACTTTTATTTTTTTTGCCATTTTTCTATGATGCGTTTGTAAGGAAAAACAAAGCGTTCTAAACGTTATGGAAATGAAAGAGGCTTAAGAATATGAATGCGATAACGGTAAGAGATCTCGTAAAGGATTACAAAGAGCACAGAGCGGTAAAGGGAATATCCTTTGATGTACATGAAGGCGAGCTTTTCGCTTTTCTCGGAGAAAACGGTGCGGGAAAGTCAACTACGATAAATATCCTGAGCACCATACTTGCAAAGACTTCGGGTGAAGTAAAGGTATTTGATAATGAGCTGGGTAAGGATGACGATGCAATAAGATCTCTCATCGGGATTGTTTTTCAGAATTCGGTTCTGGATAACAAGCTCACGGTTAAGGAAAATCTCTATACAAGAGGTGCATATTACGGGATGAGTAAAAGAGAGATTGCAGAGAGCCTTGAAGAGTTCATGGACAGCTTCGAACTTAAGAGCATCTGGAACAGGAGATATGAGAATCTTTCCGGCGGACAGAGAAGAAGAGTGGATATAGCAAGGGCACTGATACATGATCCGAAGATACTTTTCCTGGATGAGCCCACCACGGGGCTGGATCCGAAATCCAGAAAGATAGTATGGGACTACATTGATTATCTCAGGAAAAATAAACACATGACCATCTTTCTGACAACGCACTACATGGAAGAGACCAAGGATGCGGACAATGTGGTGATACTGGATAAGGGTGAGATCATTGCCAAGGGAACACCATCGGAATTAAAGAGCGCATACGCATCTTCAAGACTTGTATGGTATGCCGATGAACTTCCCGGTAATTCAGAAGTACTAAGCGGATATAAATATACTTACGATGCGGATCATTATAATGTGAGATTTTCCGGATGCATAACAGACCTTTTATACAGAAACAGGGATGTGATAACGGATTATGAAGTGATCAAGGGAAGCATGGATGATGTGTTCCTTAATCTGACAGGAAGGGAGCTTGCAAATATATGAAAAGATTTATGGGACTTACAAAGAGAAATATGCTGGTTTACTTTAAGGATAAGGGTGCGATCTTCTTTTCTCTTCTTACATCCGTGATAGTGCTTGTTCTCTATCTGTGCTTCCTTAAGGGAACATTTGAGGATGCACTGAATTCCACCTTTGATGAGATACCCATGATAAATCAGCTGATCAGAGCCGAGGATGTAGATGCATTTATAAACATAACACTGCTTGTTGGAATGATCTGCTCGGCCCTTATCACCGTCCCGTTCAACTGCCTTCAGACAATGGTTAAGGACAGGGAAAACAGGATCGATTATGATATCTGTGCGACTCCCATAAAGAGATGGCAGATAATCCTTTCGTACTTCGTCTCAGCATCATGCTGTGCGTGTATCATGACAGGGCTTATACTTACAGCAGGTCTTGCGATACTTGGATTTAATGGGGGAATACCGCTTTCTGCAGCTGATGCATTCAAGGCCTACGGAATGGTATTTATCGGGGCGGTTTCCGCAACGGCATTCTTTATGACATTCATCGTTTTTTTCAGATCCACCCAGAGCTCAAGCGCATTTTTCGGTATCATCTCGGCTGCTTCGGGATTTGTCATCGGTGCATATATCCCGATCTCCCAGTTTTCGAAGAGCGTACAGACTGTCTGTAATCTTTTCCCTGCAAGCCATGTGACCGTTGTGGTCAGAAATATTCTGATGCGCGGCGTGCTGGAGAATTTCGACAGATCAATGGGTGGCCTTGATAACGGTCTTTTTGCGGAAGCAATAAAAGACAGCTTTTCATTCAATTCAATGATGTTCGGTGATAAACTGAGTGTCGGACAGAGCCTTATTTATATCGCAGTTGTATGCGCTTTATGCATGCTGGTAATGACAGCTGTTTATACAAGAACATATAAGAGAAAGTGAGTAAAGATGAAATATTCAGGCAAAGCACTTAAGCTATTTTTTATCATGGTCATATGTCTTTCGGCAATTGCGGAAGGTGTGATCATTGCGGGAGGAATGGAGATCTTTTACCTGATCCTTATGTGGATACCTGCAATATCTGCCATCGTGGCAGGGAATATCATACTGAAGGAGAAAGCAGATGAGGAGAATAAGGAGAAGCTCCATACACTTCTTGGGATAAAAAAGAGTAAGCTGAAATATATCCTCGCAGGTGTCCTCATACCTTTTGTATATCTGCTGATCCCATATATTATTTACTGGCTCATGCATCCTGAGAACTTCGGATACACCGGTGTGGCATTCGGAGTGGTCCTGAAGGATCTGCTTCCTGTTACCGTAATAGGCATATTTGTCGGCATTCCTTCTGCAATAGGTGAGGAGATCGGATGGAGAGGGTTCATGCTCCCTGCCCTTCGTGAAAGATTTGGTGATGTGAAGACACTTTTTGTTACGGGGCTCATCTGGGCTGCATGGCATCTTCCGCTTCTTGCATTCGGTGATTATATGGAGGGAGCGCCGGTATGGTTCAAGCTTCCTGCATTTGTTCTGTGCATTGTCCCTGTGGGGATCATCGCGGGATATCTGACATACAAGAGTAAGAGCATCTGGCCGGCAACATTCCTGCATGGAGCACATAACAATTTTGACCAGATGGTATTTGATGTTATCACTGTAGGGGATGACAAGAAATACTTTGTAAGTGAGACAGGTATCTTTACCATCATCTGTGCCTGGATCATAGCGACAGCGATCTTATTTATAATGAGACATGAGAAGCTGAATGCAGACTCACAGAAGGCGTGATGCCGTTTATAGGGCAGCAGTAAAAAAGTATAATGAAAATATGGACTGATATGTGTTAACATATCCGTATGAAAGATAATTTTGAAAGATTCGACATGACGGCTCCTCCGGTGCGTACTAAGTGGTATTTAAGACCCCTTACCTATCTTCTCAGTGCACCGGAGGTAAAAAAGCATAAATGTATCATTACAAAAACAGGCACGGAGGGACTTAAACCACCCTTCGTGCTTTTGTGCAATCATAATGCATTTATGGACTTCAAGGTTGCCACAAAGGCCATATTTCCATGGAGAGCGAATTATGTGGTGGCCATCGACGGTTTTATCGGCAGGGAGAAGCTTCTCCGTGATGTTGGCTGCATATGCAAGAGGAAGTTTACAAATGATACGACTCTTATCAGACAGCTCGTCAGGACTGTTAAAAACGGAGATGTGGCTGTCATATATCCCGAAGCCAGATATTCTCTTTGCGGGACCACTGCAGTTCTTCCGGCTTCGCTGGGAAAGCTCTGTAAGCTTCTCGGAGTTCCCGTTGTGACTCTTATATGTCACGGACACCATGTGAATTCTCCATTCTGGAATCTTCATGACAGGGGAGTGAAGCCTACAGAGGCTGAGTTTTCACTTCTCTATTCGGCAGATGACATTAAGAGTGCAGCACTCGATGAGATCAATCGAAATATAGCTTTGGCTTTTCAGTATGATGATTTTGCATGGCAGAAGGAGCGCGGCATAAGGATCACGTACAAGGGCCGTGCGGAGGGGCTTCATAAGGTTTTGTATCAGTGCCCCGCATGTAAGACTGAATATAAGATGACCTCCGAAGGCACCCTGCTTAAATGCAGCGCCTGCGGAAAAGAATGGAACATGACTGAGCTCGGTGAGCTTGAGGCTGCAAAAGGAGAAACAGAGTTTTCCCATATCCCTGACTGGTATGAGTGGGAGCGCTCCAATGTAAGAGCAGAGGTTTTGGCCGGCACCTATTCCACAGGAGAGCTTCCTGTAAGAGTGGACTCACTTCCGAATGCAAAAAGGTTTATCCCGCTGGGGAAGGGCACAATGATCCATGACATGAACGGATTCAGAGTCAGGGTGACGGATAAGGATGGTGATGTACATGAGATGGTCAAGCCTGTACCCTCCATGTATTCCTGCCATATCGAATATGAATATCTGGGAAAGCACGGGGACTGTGTTGATCTCAACACGCTGACGGATACCTGGTATACGTATCCTGATCCTGAAAAATGTGAATTTGCCGTGACTAAGATGGCACTTGCAACAGAGGAGCTGTATTACGCTCTCAGACCTTCCGAGAGATAGGAGACCAAAGTATGGAAATCTGGGATTTATATGACAGAGATGGAAACAGAACCGGGGAGACCTGGGAAAGAAGGTTTATGAGCTATAAGTCCATTCCCGAAGGCAGATATCATCTTGTGGTTGATATCCTTGTTAAGCATAAGGACGGTTCTTATCTGATCATGAAAAGGGATGAATGCAAGGATGTGTATCCGGGATACTGGGAAGCCAGTGCTGGAGGCTCTGCCTTATCAGGGGAAGAGCCCTTCGAAGCTGCGCAGAGAGAGCTTTTTGAAGAAACGGGACTGAAAGGCTATGACTACGAGCTGATAAATGTTTCTTTCAGTGACAGAAGCCACAGCATGTTTTATTCCTATGTATGCGAGACCGATCAGGACAAGGATTCCATAATACTGCAGGAAGGCGAGACTACTGCGTATAAATGGGTGGATGCTGCCGGCCTGCTTGAATATGTTGATTCAGGTGATTCGATAAAAACTCATAATGAAAGAAATAAAAAGTATCTTGATAAGCTCAGACAGGCAGTTTGCGGAGATTGAGATCCGGAAGATCAGGCAGAAACCGGGCGCCGGGTTTTATGAGAAAATGAAAACATGAAGAAACACATTTTTAATAACAAGATATGCTATTTATATGTCGCGGCATACCTGCTGCTCATCGTACTCGATATCCTATATTTTACGAAGTGGATAGGGTACGGTGAAACGGATTCCGCAATGGTTTTGTTTATTATTCTCATGATATTTCATCTTGTTTTTCCTGTTTTGGCCATTGTCTTTAGAAAAAAGGAAAAAGCCCATGCGGGAAGTGTGATCATCCTGATCGTTCTTGTGCTTTTGGGACTGTATTCGGTTATGACCGCTCATACTATGACGGAATATGTCTATAAGAGCAAGAACGGGAATTATGATAAGACCATAGAATATTTCAAGGAAAGGGCTACACTTAACGTTTCATCTGAGAGTCTTTCGGGCGAAAGATGGGACAGCGCCATCACAAATACTTCGGATGGTAAGAATCTTTCCCCTCAGCTGTCCTTTGATCCCGTGGAGGGGGCATCATATTATGTGATCTACATGGTTGATGAATCTGCCGGTAACTGGGTCCACTGGTATGCCGAGGTTTCGGAGACATCCCTTGATGAGGGTGAAAATCCTGGGCAGTACATAGGCCCGTATCCCCCGGAAGGTTCCGGAGATCATCTGTATACGATATATGTATATGCCATGGCAGGCGAGCCAGGAGCCCGTTTTGACGGAGAATATCCTGTATTTGATGAGACATGGTTTGCCGGTGACATGCTTTGGACATATCTGAACATTCTTGATGGTAATAAATCTCCGGTCATGTATGGAAATGTTATCGGGTATGGGTATATCAGCGGGAAATATGGGGACGGTTCCGTTGATTAAAAACCGTATTTGTGCTAATATTCTAAAGATTTTATGTGATTTACCGAATTAAAGCAGTAAATTGGCAGATCAAAGGGAGATTATTATGAAAAAAATGAGATTGTTAACCGCACTTATGTGCACTGCAATGACCGCAGTCCTTATTTCCGGATGCGGAGGGAAGGATGATACTACCTTCACCGTCGGATTCGATGCAGAATTCCCTCCTTACGGATATATGGACGATAACGGAGACTACACGGGATTTGACCTTGAGCTTGCTCAGGAGGTCTGCAACCGTAACGGCTGGACACTTGTAAAGCAGCCCATTGACTGGGATGCCAAGGATGCGGAGCTTAATTCCGGTACCATCGACTGCATCTGGAACGGCTTTACCATGAACGGCCGCGAGGATCAGTACACCTTTACCGAGGCTTATGTAGACAACAGTCAGGTCGTTGTGGTAGGCGCAGGCAGCGGTATTGCTTCACTCGCAGATCTTGCCGGCAAGAACGTCGGTGTTCAGAAGGATTCATCCGCGCTTGCCGCACTTGAGTCCGATCAGAAAGAGGTTGCTGATACTTTCGCGGATCTTACCCAGTATGGTGACTACAACACCGCATTCATGGATCTTAAGCAGGGCGTTCTTGATGCTGTATGCATCGACATCGGAGTTGCACAGTATCAGCTTAGCCAGAACGGCGACAGCTTTGTGATCCTTGACGAGCAGCTTGCAACCGAGCAGTACGGCGTAGGCTTTAAGCTTGGTAATACCGAGCTCCGTGACAAGGTATGGGCTACTCTTACCGAGATGGCTGCGGACGGAACCATTGAACAGATAGCAGAGAAGTATTCCGATTTCGGTATTCCCGAGTCTCTCTGCATCGGAAAATAATCTATGACTTTTGATGTAGTATTTCAAATTTTAATGAGCGGTATGGGAGTAACAGTGTCAATCTTTGTATTGACGCTGTTATTTTCAATTCCTCTCGGACTTCCCGTATCCCTTGCAAGGATGAGTAAGAACAGGGTTTTATCTGCCGTATCGGGAGTTTATATCTCCATCATGAGAGGTACTCCGCTGATGCTGCAGATCATTGTCATTTATTTTCTTCCTTTTTACGGATTCGGTATAAATGTTTCAGCCGGCTACAGGTTTGTTGCCGTTATCATTGCGTTTTCTCTTAACTATGCAGCATATTTTGCGGAGATATACAGATCCGGCATACAGTCCGTTCCCAAGGGACAGTATGAGGCTTCGCAGATGCTTGGTTATTCCAAGACTCAGACCTTTGTAAGGATCATAATGCCCCAGATGTTCAAAAGGGTTCTTCCCGCAATGACCAACGAGATCATCACACTCGTCAAGGATACATCTCTTTCTTTTGCCATCGCAACGGCGGAGATGTTCACCATGGCCAAGCAGATCGCAGCCAAGCAGGCAAGCCTTGCACCGCTTATGGTAGCGGGAGTTTTCTACTATGTATTCAATCTGCTGGTGGCATGGGTGTGCAGGAAGGTTGAAAAGCACTACGACTACTACAAGATTTAGATCACGGAAGGCAGCAGGCTAAGGCTTACGCATCCCGAAATAATCCTATGGAACTTTTTAAGATTGAAAACTGCAGAAAGAGTTTTGACGGTGAGGAGATCCTTAAGGGCATCTCCCTGTCGGTTAATGAGGGTGAAGTGGTATCCGTTATCGGACCTTCGGGCTCCGGCAAGTCCACTTTGCTCAGATGCGCCTGTATGCTTGAAACCATGGATGGAGGCTTTCTTTCCTATGCCGGAAAAGTGGCGGCTCATGAGGAAAACGGCCGTGTCATCTATGCTCCGCATGCCGAGCTTAAGGAGATACACAAGATTTTCGGACTGGTGTTCCAGAATTTCAATCTGTTTCCGCATTACTCTGTACTGAAGAATGTAACAGAGCCTCAGATCATTGCGGGAAGGAGCAAGGCGGAAGCTGAAAAGAAAGCGCTTGAATGCCTGAAAAAACTGGGATTACAGGATAAAGCAAATAATTACCCGTGTCAGTTATCGGGAGGACAGCAGCAGCGAGCGTCCATTGCAAGGGCACTGGCGCTTGAACCCAAGGTACTCTTTTTTGATGAGCCCACTTCAGCACTTGATCCCGAGCTTACGGGAGAGGTTCTCAAGGTTATCAGGGATCTTGCGGCTATGCATATGACGATGATCATTGTTACACATGAGATGAATTTTGCAAGGGAAGTATCTGACAGAATGATCTTCATGGAGCACGGTGTCGTAAGGGCAGAAGGCACCCCCGATGAACTGTTTGGATCCGATGATGAGAGGCTTAAGGCATTCATGGGTAAACTGGGTGGTAATTGATCATGTCAAAAGCGGTCAGATGGATAATCTGTATATGGTGTTTTATCTATGCGGTTATTCTTGTGATCGCTCTTAAGTTCGAAAGCACTGTCCCAATAGGAGATCTGGGAAGTATCAATCTGCATGCCCTGAATAACGCGTTCAGGGAACTGTTTAGTTATGAACGGGGCGTAGGATATTCCAGATCTCTTTTTCTTATTACCGAAGTGTTGGGATTTATATCTTTTCTTACATGTTTGTTCTGGGTTTTTCTTGGGGTCAGGGACCTTGTCAGATATCGTGATATAAATGATGTCGATAAGAGCATCATTGCCACGGTCCTTCTGTATATCCTTGCGATCATCGTGCATAAGATAACAACGAAGTTATCGGTAAGCTACGCTCCGGTTATGCTGAATCCCAAAAGTGCTTTGGTTATTTCTTTTCCCTGCGGAAATACGTTTCTCATCATCATCTCCATGTGCAGTTCAATTTATCTCATCGGCTATTTTCTGGAAAGTAAGAAAAGACTTGTACTTATCCTGCGCATATTGTGTGTCGCCGTCCTTGGACTCGGGGTGATCCTGAGAACCGTAAGCGGAGTGAACTATCTTACGGACGTTTTGGGTGCCATAGGTTTTTCTGTTCCTGCTGTGGTGCTTTACTCATTTATCTGCGATGTTTGAAACTGCAGGACCTCCTCCCTTATTTCACCCTCTGGTTCGCCCTTGTTTTCGTTGCAAGGACGCTGTTTTTGTGCTAAAATCTTAAGGATTTTCTGGAAAAAACATATATTAAAGTAAGAAATGTTGAGGATTTTATATGGCACTTAATAAGAAGCCCGTAACGGGCATGAAGGATATACTTCCCGAGGAGATGGAGATAAGAGAATATGTCCAGCGGGTTATAAGCGAGACATATGCAGGCTTCGGTTTTACAAGGATCGAGACTCCCTGTGTTGAGACCATCGAGAATCTTACTTCCAAGTCCGGCGGAGATAATGAGAAGCTTATCTTCAGGATCTTAAAAAGGGGAGAGAAGCTTAATCTTGAGACCGCACAGAGCCAGGATGACCTGGTTGATTCGGGCCTTCGCTATGACCTGACCGTGCCCCTTGTAAGGTATTATTCCAATAACAGTGCAAATCTTCCCACGCCCTTCAAGGCGCTTCAGATGGGCAATGTATGGAGAGCAGACCGTCCGCAGAGAGGACGCTACAGACAGTTCATGCAGTGCGATATCGATATCCTGGGAGAAGCTGACAATCTTGCGGAGATAGAGCTTATCCTTGCCACCACCAAGGTACTTGGCAAGCTTGATTTCAAGGGATTTGAGATAAGGATCAATGACAGAAGACTGCTTAAGGCCATGGCAGGCTGGGCAGGATTTTCAGAGAGCGATTACGATGCTGTTTTCATCACCATCGATAAGATGGACAAGATCGGTATAGACGGTGTGAAGGCAGAGCTTCTTGAAAACGGATATGATGCAGGAGTCGTAGATAAGTACACCGCACTTCTTGAGAAGGCAGTAAGCGGTGATGCAACCCTGCAGGGTATCATGGAGACCATCGGCGAGGAATCTGCAAAGGCTCCCGTTGAAAATCTCGATACCATAATCTCATCAGTTGAAAGCGCTAAGGAAGCGGATTTTAAGATGGTATTTGACCCCACTCTCGTAAGAGGGATGTCCTACTACACAGGAACCATCTTCGAGATAGCAATCCCGGAGTTTGGCGGAAGCTGCGGCGGTGGCGGAAGATATGATGAGATGGTTGGAAAGTTTACGGGACAGAGCGTTCCCGCATGCGGTTTCTCCATCGGCTTTGAGAGGATCGTACTTCTTCTTACGGAAAAGGGATTCAAGGTTCCCGGAAGCGGAGACGGCAAAGCATATCTCATCGAAAAGGGAATTACAGGCGAGCGCCTGAGCGAGATACTTTCCAAAGCATCCGAAGAAAGAAAGTCAGGTAAGAAGATCCTGACTGTAAGGATGAACAAGAATAAGAAATACCAGAAGGAACAGCTCGAAAAAGCAGGATATACCGAGTTTGAGGACTTCTACAAGGAGGCACTGAAATGATACAGTCCAGAACACATAATTGCGGAGAACTTAGAGCATCCGATGAGGGAAGGGAAGTAACTCTCTGCGGATGGGTTGAGAATGTCAGAGAGGTTGGAGGAAATCTTTCCTTCATCATCCTCAGAGACTTCTACGGAACCACACAGCTTGTTGCAGAGACCGAGGACATGGTTTCCGCGTTCAAGGCTATAACCAAGGAATCAACTGTTCAGATAACAGGTAAGGTAAGGATCAGAAGCAATAAAAATGACAAGATACCTACAGGCGACATCGAGGTTGTTCCTGATTCCGTAATTGTTCTCGGAAAGAACAGAAATTCAGAGCTTCCCTTTGAGATAAACAGATCCAAAGAGGCCGATGAAGCAACAAGACTTAAATACAGATATCTTGATCTCAGAAAGAATAAGATGCAGAGAAATCTGACTTTCAGACATAAGATCGTAAAGTGCACCCGCGACTATTTCGACGAACAGGGCTTTACGGAAGTAGAGACACCTGTACTCATTAAGCCTACACCGGAAGGCGCGAGAGACTATATCGTACCGAGCAGAGTACACAACGGATATTTCTATGCTCTTCCTCAGTCTCCTCAGATGTTCAAGCAGCTTCTGATGGTAGGAGGAACTGACAGATATATACAGATCGCGAAGTGCTTCAGAGATGAGGACCTCAGAGCTGACAGACAGCCTGAATTCACTCAAGTTGATATTGAAATGTCATTTGTTCAGCAACAGGATATTATCAATATGGTTGAAGGTTTGATTGTTGAAACCTTTAAAGTCGTTGGTGCTGATGTTAAAGCTCCGTTTCCTGTTATGACATACCATGATGCTATGGAAAAATATGGTTCGGATAGACCTGATGTACGTTTTGGACTTGAACTTTTCGATATAACAGATATCATAATGGAATCAGAGTTCACTGTAATTAAAGATACAATCAATGCCGGTGGAATAGTCAGAGCAATCAAAATTCCGGGTATTGCAACATATTCAAGAAAAGAAATAGACGATTTGACTAAACTTGCTAT
>JAEEGG010014755.1_pt1 | contig 16496 bp, 19 predicted proteins | sample 9134161 | NCBI WGS metagenome assembly JAEEGG01 (sample SAMN16246543, study PRJNA631951) | gut metagenome | biome: gut microbiome; feature: rumen; material: CR-attached | host: Bos | place: Iran: Karaj | collected 2018-10
TTCGTCATCGGGGTCAAATTATTTGCCATCGTATACGGTCAGCACACCAGCGTATGCGCCAACACAAAAGTGTGCCCAGGGCGCAGAAAAAAGTGGTTGTGTTTGTGATACCGCAAGTGGTCAAGTAGAAGTATCTTCTGTGTCGACACAAAAGACGTATTGCAGATGCCCAGACAATAAACCATGGAATGCATTGCTAGGTAAATGTATGGCAAATACGTCTAGGTCGACTTCATCTGGTGGAAGCAGCCCAAGTCAGTGCAAGTTGTCGTATGGCGAATATCTGTCTAGTGGATGTGTGTGTGATAGCGGTAAAGGTTTATCGCCAAAGTTGGACGATGCGGCGGGTGAAAGATATTGTACATGCCCAAATGGACAGACATGGAACGCATCGCAGGGTAAATGTGTGGCATCAACAGCGTCATCATCAAATGGTGCTTCGTCATCGGGGTCAAATTATTTGCCATCGTATACGTTCAGCACACCATCGTATGCGCCGACACAAAAGTGTGCCCAGGGCGCAGAAAAAAGTGGTTGTGTTTGTGATACCGCAAGTGGTCAGATAGAGGATTTTGTATCCCCAACAGGTAAGACCTATTGCAGATGTCCGAACGATAAACCTTGGAATGCATCGCAGGGTAAATGTATGGCAACAACAACTTCGTCATCATCAAATGGTTCCTCGGCGTCAAATTATTTGCCGTCGTATACGTTTACACCGACATCGTATGCCCCAAATGTTAATGTGACAAACAATACTAATGTTAATGCCACCGACCAACCAAAAACATATTTGGGAGCAAACGGTGGATTAGGATTGGATCCAAGACCATAAGGTTGCATGAAATGAAAAAAATCCCCACGGTTGTGGGGAATTTTTTTATTTCCTTATTGCCCAGAATAGAGCAATCAACCATCCAATTCCGGTCCATCCAAATAACCATGATGCCGCACGAATACGCATAACATCATATTTTGCTTTGCCATTTTTGGCGGCCAAATATGCCGGCGCCAATGCGACGCACACAAACACACCGGCCGCCACAATGTATTTTGCAATTGAAACTGTTTGCGCATCAATTGGCGTCATTTTCTATTTCCCGTATTTTGCGTTGTTACCCAATTCTTCTTCTATACGCAACAATTGATTATATTTGGCCATACGGTCGGTGCGCGACATTGAACCTGTTTTGATTTGGCCCGCATTTGTCGCAACCGCAAGGTCGGCAATTGTTGTATCTTCGGTTTCACCACTGCGGTGGGAAATAACGACACCATAATTTGCATCTTGGGCCATTTTGATGGCACGCAATGTTTCGGTCAGTGAACCAATTTGATTCACTTTGATAAGAATCGCGTTGGCAATTCCACCATTGATTCCGCGTTCCAAACGTGTTGGATTCGTTACAAACAAATCATCGCCAACCAGTTGGCATTTCGCGCCCATGGTTTCGGTCAATTTTTTCCAACCGTCCCAATCTTCTTCGGCCAATGCGTCTTCAATAGAAATAATTGGATATTTTGCGATTAAATCTTCATAGAACCCAATCATATCGTCCGAAGACATTTTTTTGCCTTCAAAATTGTAAACGCCGTCTTTATAGAATTCAGAAGATGCAACGTCCAAACCAATTGAAATTTCTTCGCCTGGTTTATATCCGGCATCTTTGATTGCCGCAATAATCGCGTCCAATGCTTCGGCACAGGAATTAAAATTCGGGGCAAATCCGCCTTCGTCACCAACGTTTGTTGAATGACCGCCAGATTTTAAAATCTTTTTCAAATGATGGAAAGTTTCTGCACCCATTTGAATCGCCGCCGATTCGGTTTTTGCACCGTTTGGAATAATCATAAATTCTTGGGCATCAAGACCATTGTCTGCGTGTGCACCGCCATTGATAATGTTCATCATTGGACGTGGCAAAACGTGTGGATTTGTGTTGCCATAAACATCGGCGATGTATTTATACAATGGGATATTCTTTTGGTTCGCAACCGCGCGCGCCGCCGCCATGGATACAGACAGTATCGCGTTCGCACCCAATTTATCTTTGTTTGGTGTGCCGTCAATGGCCAACATTTTTGCATCTAATTCTGTTTGTTTTGACGCGTCCATTCCCATAATTTGTGGGGCAATAATATCATTAACATTTGATACGGCGCGGGAAACACCTTTGCCCATAAATGCGGTACCGCCATCGCGCAGTTCCAATGCTTCAAATGAACCAGTGCTGGCACCCGATGGAACCGCCGCGCGACCCATTGCGCCACCAGACAGTGTAACATCGCATTCTACGGTTGGGTTGCCACGCGAATCCATAATTTGACGTGCGTGAATTTTTGTTATTTTATACATAGTTTTCTCCCTTGTCTGTTTTATGTATGTTGTCGTGGTTAAATGTCGTATAAACTGACAATAAAAGCAAGCAAAATAAAAAATATTTTATTGTTGATTTTTATGGTTTTATGTGTAAGCAAAAAACGGCGCAACGCGCCGCTTTTTGTACAATTATCATTCATAGATTAAAATGGAATATCATCACCGATTTCAGAAATTGAAATTTCTTCGGTTGGTGCCGGTGCCGGCGCAGATGTCGCGCCACCCATAGAATCAACGGATTTCGCACCCGAACGTATAACCATGGTGCCACTGAATTGGTTAAGAACAACCTCGGTCGTGTATGCGTCAACACCTTGCTGGTTCTGCCATTTGCGCGTGCGCAGTGAACCTTCTATATACAGTTTTGTTCCCTTTTGCAACATACGTTCGGCCACTTCTACTAAATTTGGGCTGAATATCACGATGCGGTGCCATTCAGTTTGTTCTTTCTGTTCGCCGGTTTGTTTATCGCGCCAGCGGTCAGATGTTGCCAGCGAGAAACTAACAACCTTTTGTCCACTCTGCATTGTACGGGTTTGAGGTTCCTGGCCGATATTGCCGACCAAAATTACTTTATTTATGCTTCCTGCCATTTTCGCTTCCTTTGTTAAATCTGATTGTATTGAAGCAGTAATAATCAGAAAATGCAAGAAAAAAGCATAGGACTTGACTTTTAGGCGAAAATGTCCTATAATACAGGCATGTAAGAAGGGTGGTACGTTCTGTGCCATCGGGAATTTTCCACAAAAGGACTTTTTATGCATATAAATGAAATTAAGGCAAAATCGCCGCAACAGCTGTTGAAAATGGCTGAAGATATGGGTATTGAAAATCCATCACAATTAAACGTGCAACAATTGCGTTTCGCGGTTATGCGCGGGTTTGCGGCGGATAAACAAATCACTCTTATTGGGGATGGTGTGTTGGAACGTCTGCAAGATGGTTTTGGGTTCTTGCGTGCGCCGGAAAGTAATTATTTGGCGGGGCCAGACGATTTGTATGTGTCGCCAAATTTGGTTAAAAAATATGGCCTTAAGACCGGGGATTATGTTGAAGGTCAGATTCAGGCACCACAAAATGAATCAGAACGTTATTTCGCGTTGGAAACAATTGAACGCGTAAATGGCGATGATCCAGAAAAACTGCGTCATCGTGTGTCTTTTGATGATATGACACCGCTGTATCCAGATGAACAATTAAAGATGGAGGTCCCAACCGACACCGATAAAGGTCGTAATTTGTCGGCACGTGTAATTGACCTTATATCGCCAACGGGTCGTGGTCAACGTTCACTGATTGTTGCGCCACCACGTACTGGTAAAACGGTTATGTTGCAGAATATTGCACATTCTATTGCGACAAATTATCCAGAAGTAAAACTTATCGTGCTGTTGATTGACGAACGTCCCGAAGAAGTTACCGATATGCAACGCAGTGTCAAAGGCGAGGTTATTTCTTCAACATTTGATGAACCTGCAACACGTCATATTCAGGTCGCAGAAATGGTTATTGAAAAGGCAAAACGTTTGGTTGAAGCGGGCCAAGATGTTGTCATATTGCTTGATTCCATTACGCGTTTGGGACGTGCATATAACACAATGGTTCCGTCCAGCGGTAAGGTTTTGACCGGCGGTGTTGATGCGTACGCATTGCAGCGTCCAAAACGGTTCTTTGGTGCCGCACGTAATATAGAAGGTGGGGGCAGTTTAACCATCATTGCAACCGCGTTGGTTGATACCGGTTCCAAGATGGACGAAGTCATTTTTGAAGAATTCAAAGGAACAGGTAATAGTGAAATCATCCTTGATCGTAAATTGTCCGATAAACGTGTTTATCCGGCAATTGACATTACGAAATCAGGGACACGTAAAGAAGACCTGTTGGTCGGCAAAGATACATTATCCAAGATGTATGTGTTGCGTCGCATAATCAATCCAATGGGAACATTGGAAGCAATGGAATTCTTGTTGGATAAATTGCGTGTGACCAAGACAAATGATGATTTCTTTGGTTCTATGAATCAGTAAAGAAAATCAAAAATAAATGAAACGCACCGCATGGTGCGTTTTTTTATGGGAAATTTAAAATGAAAATATATTTAATTATTGCGATTTTAATCATTGTTGGTGGTGCATATCTTTTTGGAAATCAGGTTGCACAACGAAAATGTGAAACGCGTGTGGCGCAGAATCAAACCAGCGAAATTATACAAACAATATCTATGCAAAGGGAAACAGATGAGAAAGTTTATAATACTGGGGTGCGCGATATTCGCCGCATCTTGCACACAAAATACACCATTGCCGAATAGTGTTTGCCCATGCAACGCAATTTATGGGCGCGCGTCAGATTGGGATGTAATTAGTGATGATTTAGCACGAAACATATACCGTCATAATCTGATGTGTGAAAACATACGGAATAATTATTCGTTGTAGTATTTAATCATTGATTCTGCGGCGGTTTTGATTTTCATCAGCGATTTTTCGTATGTGTCGCAATCACGGGTAATCTTGGAACGATACGCATCGCGCAAATTAGATGCCATGTATCCGCAATTGCGCAGGTGTTGAACACAATATTGGTGGCCGGTTAAAAATGCGTTCTGGCCACGAACACGTTCATCATTGGTTGGCCATTCAATATTCAGCGCATTATCCAAATTGACCCAAGAATTTTCGCCGACATAATTTCCAATGCGTTCCATCCAATATTCGTTCATTTCTTCTGCGGTCCATGTGCCACCACCCTGAATTTCTAGTAATTGCGTAATCAACCGATTGATTGGTTTTTGGTATTTCGCATCAATTTGGGTTAATCGCGCACTGCAGAAACAACGGTTGTACGCCATATCTTCGCGTGCGCAATAACCGTTCATACATTCTGTATAATCGGCAAGACAGCGTGAAGACGATACACCTTCGTTATTAACAATGGTCGTGGTGCCGGTGGATTTGACATTTGCGTCTGGATCATAACGATCTGTGGTGCGGGCGCGTCGTGAAACAACCTTGCGTGCCGATGTTGATGTCGCCGCGCGTGCGGTATTCCGTTGCACAACGTGTCGTTGTGTGGTCGCAGAATTTGTCTTGGTATCGGTTGATTTTGCGGCGCGTGCGGTGTTGGTGCGTGGAACAACACGACGTTTGTTGCTGTCCATGCTTTTTGTACGAACCACAACGTCCATTGGATTATTTGTCTGGGTCACGGTTGTGCCCGGATTTAATTCTGTCCGCATTTTATTTGACAGATATGGATACATATACGAATAAGATTGTGGGTCAATGTATTTTGATAAACGTCCCGTCGCCGCCGTTGCATTCGTAACCGCGGTGCATATTGCCAAGAATAAAAACAGAACAATCCTTCCCATATCTTTATTTTAACCCAAAAGGCATTTATAAAACAATAAAAAAAACACCCAAACGGGTGTTTAATTTACTTTTTTGAATATTAGTGATGTGTTTATGCCACCAAAGGCAAAGTTGTTATTCATAACATAATTCGTGTCTATATTGCGTCCTGTTTCAATTATATAATCTAAATGTCCGCAATTTTCATCTGGGGTGTGCAAATTTAATGTTGGTGCAAACCACCCATCATTCATCATTTGAATTGACCAGATGGATTCCAATGCGCCACATGCCCCAAGTGTATGGCCAACATAACTTTTAAGCGAACTGGCCGGTGTATGTGTGCCGAATACAGATTCTGTGGCGCACGATTCCGCAATGTCACCATGAACCGTGCCAGTGCCATGCATATTGATGTATCCAATGTCATCAGATTTTAAATCTGCGCTGTCCAAAGCCAGTTTCATGCACTTCGCCATTGTTTCTTTGTTTGGTTGTGTCGCGTGCATACCGTCAGTATTTGAACCAAAACCGACAATTTCTGCATAGATTTTTGCACCACGCGCAACGGCGTGTTCGTATTCTTCCAAAATTAGTGTCCCAGCACCCGAACCAATAACCAAACCATCGCGATTAACATCAAATGGGGCAGGGGACAATTCGGGATGATCGTTCTTGGTGCTGGTTGCGTACAGCGTGTCAAATACTGCGACCTGGGTTATGTCAAATTCTTCGGCACCACCCGCAATCATAACATCTTGGATGCCGTTTTTAATTGCCTCGTATGCATATCCGATGGCCAAACTGCCCGATGTGCATGCGGTGCCACTTGGGATAATGCGGCCAACGGTTTTAAAGTAAAGCGAGATATTGACCGCCGCTGTTTGTGGCATTAGTTTCAGATATGAAAAAGATGTTATGTCACCAACCGCCTTGGTATGATGAATTGCAAAGAAATCGGCAACACCTTCGGCCGAACCAAATGATGAACCGTATGCAACCCCAGTGCGCCCAGATGTTAACACCGGTGAATTTAACAGACCTGCATCGGCAAGCGCATTTTCTGCGGTATATACCGACATAACCGATACCGGCCCCATTGTGCGCAAGACCTTGCGCGTATAATGTTCTGGTAATGTGAAATCCAATGCTGGTGCGGCCAAATGTGTGTTCAAACCGTTAATGTCGGCCAATTCAGGCATAACACGTACAGCATTTTTTAATTCATGCAGGCGATTCTTGGCGGTTCCCAAGTCGTTTCCAAGTGAACTGATTAAACCCATGCCGGTAACAACAACGCGTTTCATTTTATGCCAGCCCCCCATTTACAGAAATAACCTGACGTGTGATATATGATGCGTCATCGGATAGCAAGTATGCAACCAAACTTGCAACTTCGTTTGGTTTGCCAAAACGGCGCATAGGAATCGCGTCACGTACCAAATCTGCCGGTAAATCGGTGGTCATATCTGTTTCAATTACGCCCGGTGCAATTGCGTTTACGGTTATGTTGCGACGTGCCAATTCGGGCGCCAACGATTTTACAAGTCCGATTAAACCCGCCTTGGATGCGGCATAGTTTGCCTGACCACGATTGCCAATAATTCCAGATACAGATGACAGAACAATTATTCGGCCACCAGTTCTGGCGGATATCATCGGCATAACGCATGGCTGTAATGTATTGTATGCACCATCAAGATTTGTGTGAATTACCCGATCCCACATTTCGCCGTCCATTGCCGGAAAAGGCGCATCGGCGTTTATGCCCGCATTGCATATAACCCCATAATATGCGCCGTTTTCATTTATATCGTTGTTTATTTTGGCCATGGTTTCATCACGAGTTGATATATCAAAAGAAATGATTTTCCCATTGCCACCGGCGGCGATAACATCTTGTAATGTTTTGTTCGCTGCGTCCGCATTTTTGTTATAGTGCAAAACCAAATCATAGCCCAATGGCGCAAGATACAGTGCAATTGCACGACCAATTCCACGACTTGCACCGGTAATAAGAATTCTTTTATTCATCGCGTTCATCCATAAATTTTTGAATGTCGTCTGGGCGGAATACATTTATTGCCCCAGATGCAACAAGTTGATTATCTTGATTGTATATTTGACAGTCAAAATTTGCAATATTTTTATCAAAAAACAATGCCGCAACATGTACGAAATAACTTTGTCCAACAAGGTATGTCGGAATATCAACAGATAATTTTCGCGACCCCAATACAAAACCAACAACAGGTTCAGAATTTGGGTTTTGTTCGTGGTCGGCGGCACCAATAAAGCAACCAATTGCCTGTGCCATATATTCCAATGATATCCATGATGGCACCCCACCAATATTTTCATCATACATTATATCATCACGTGTGATATCAACGCGTGCAACCAATTTTTGTGTGTCAAAATCCACTGATTCAACCGCGGTAATCAGTTGCATTGGTGGGCGATGTGGCAAAAGGTCAGAAATATTATAATCTTTCATGTTATTTCCCGATTATTATGGTTGAATTACTGCCCCCGAAAGCAAAGGCGTTGCACAAAATTGTCCTTATTTCTTGGTGGTCGTTTTGGGTTGCCAATTTGATTGGTGCACAATCGTCGGCAAATTGTCCGTCGTAAATATGCGGAATAATAAAATTATGATTTAACATTAACCAAGATAGCGCAACCGAACACGCGCCCGCCGCACCCAAACAGTGTCCTGTTAACGGTTTGGTTGATGCACAGATTGGGCGATGGTCATGGAATATGCCAGATATTGCAATGGATTCCATCGCATCATTGGCGATTGTTCCGGTCCCGTGCATGTTCACATAATCTATGCGTGAATACGATATATCTGCGTCCAAAAGAGCCTTCTGCATAGATCCTATGGCGCCAGCGCCACTGGGGTCGGGGGCGGTTGGGTGATATGCGTCCGATGTTTCACCACACCCAATAACGTGTATGCCATCATGACCAGATTCCATGATAAACAATGCTGCACATTCGCCAAGGTTTATTCCGTCGCGATTTTTTGACATTGGGTTTGTTATTTTATGCGACAATGCTTCCAGTGCATTGAATCCGTTCAGTGCAAAATCGCAACGTGCATCAACGCCACCGCATATAACCGCGTCACAAATATCATTTCTAATTAAATCACGTGCGGTGTCGATGGCCTTGATACTGGATGAACATGCCGTTGATATTGTGAATGCGGGACCAGTTGTACCGATTATTTCGCGCAAAAGTTCGGCGGGCGTGCCAAGTTCCAATAATGATACAGAAAAATCTTTTGGCATGGTGCCAGTTGATAATTTTTCGGATATATATTTTTGCGCCTCGTGCACGGCGGTATTGCTGGCACCTAATACGATACCAATGCGCGCAGGTGAATATTTTGATTTTAGATTTTCAATTTCTGGTTTTATTTGTTCAATTGCGGCCAACATCAAATCGTAAAAACGCATTTTATGGCGCGTTTCAATATTTACCGCACCAAATGGAACAATATCATTGCCGATGCGGACATCTTTGGGTTGCATACCATCTTGGTTGCCGTTTTTCGCGTTGCGAATTATATCGGGAATATTCGTTCCCAATGCACATACAAAACCAAGATTGCTTAATACAAAATCCATTCTAAAACCCGCTTGCAAACAGTGTGAAATCCTATTATAGTTGTGATAAGTATTGTATAAACAATCGGTTTTTGCAAGCAATGAATAATACAATCGGTCTTGGTAATTTTTATGTGTGGCGCGAATCTGACGATGAAAAATTGCCAGATATTTCTTTTGTTCCACCAATGGTTCGTCGTCGTATGACCGATTTGCAAAAAATTGCAATCGGTGTCGCGCACCGGGTCACCCCCGAAGATGCAAATTATCAGGTTGTTTTTGCTTCACGTTTCGGGGAATGGGGGCAAACAATAAAACTTATTACACAATTTCATAATGATAAAGAAATGTCGCCAGCGGGATTCAGTAATTCTGTGCACAATGCGGCGGCGGGTGCGTTTTCAGTATTGACGAAAAACAAAAATCCATACACATCAATTGCGGCGGGTGTGCGAACATTGGAATCAGGTATAATGGCGGCATTGATTGCTGAAAAGCCTGTGTTATTTGTGTTCGCCGAAGAAAAATCACCAGAAATGTATGAACCATTTCTTGAAAAACCAGTTATGGCACATGCGCTGGCGTTTATGTTGACCAATGATGCGGCGCGTAAATTTGTATGGCAATCGGTTACAAAACAACAAGAACCGCTTTCGTTTGATATGATGGCGGAATTTTTGGAAAAAGGTGGTAAAATAACAACGGAATCTTGGGAACTAACGGATAAATGATACGCATTATTCGCAGTTTTCTGTGTATGCTATGCTTCGCAATATTTGGTGCGGGTGCATTAGGACTTGGGGGTATTGTTTTCCCGATAATGTTGTTTATATATCGCAGGCCCGCAACAAGACGGCGTATGTTGTCACAATCTATTCATTGGACATGGAAGTTTTTTGTTTGGTTAATGGCGGCGATGCGTCTTATATCTGTGCGGTGTGATGATATAAAGCAAATGAAGTCATTAAAGGGTCATATAATTGTTGCAAATCATCCGTCGCTGATAGATGTCGTGATTTTAATATCTTTGATTCCAAGATGTGTTTGCGTGGTGAAAAAAAGTTTGTTTCATAATATCTTTGTGAAAAAGGTAATACGCAATATTTATCTGTCAAATGATATGGGCGCGGATGAGTTTATCGCGCGTGGGTCGGAATTTTTGGATAATGGTTATAATATTATTGTCTTTCCCGAAGGTACGCGGACGGTTGCCGGCCGTAAAATAAGATTACATCGTGGTTTTGCGTATTTGCATTTGAAAACGGGATGTCCAATTTTGCCGATACATATTGAAAATACACCACCAATTTTGGGTAAAAAACAAAAGTGGTATGAAATGGGAACCAAGACATCGGTTTATACATTAAAACTGAAAGAAAAAATCGTTTATTCGCGGGCCGAAACCCAAACAGCGCGTGACGCTGCAATTGTCATTACAAATATTGCCGAAACGGCCATGTTTGAAGCATAAGCACTTGACATTAAATGCAAAGTTTTTTATTCTTGGGCTGTTGGTCAAATATAGGAATAAAATGCTATGAAAAGACAAGAACTTGAATCAGAAATCAAAGAGATAATTGTTTCAGCACTGGATTTAGAAGATGTTACCGCCGCGGATATTGTAACGGATGATGCACTGTTTGGTGATGGGTTGGGTTTGGATTCTATTGACGCGTTGGAATTGGGTATGGCGTTAAAAAAACGGTATGGCGTTGTTTTTTCTGCAGATAAAGAAGCAAACAAAGCATATTTTAAGTCGGTAGCGACATTGGCAGATTATATTGCAAAATCAACAGGTATGAATTTGGAGTAGCTAACCATGTATACAAAAGAACAAATTTTTAACGAAATATCAAACATTTTGATTAAGGATTTTGATTGCAAACCAGAAATAGTAAAACCAGATGCAAAATTGGTGGAAGATCTGGATTTGGATAGCATAGATGCCGTTGATTTGGTCGTACGTTTACAAAAGGTTATCAATGTTCGTGTAAAACCTGAAGATTTCAAGCAAATTTCCACATTACAGGATGTTGTTGATGCAATTGAAAAAATCGTCAATTCGGCCGATTAAGATACTTGGTGGATTGGTCGCAATTGCGTATCCGATTGCCGTATTTGTTGCGTTGCAACGCGGGTTTTCTGTGCGTATGTTGGGATTGATACTGGTGCTGGTCGCGGGATGCGCGATGGCAAGACGCAGAAATATATGGTTGGGTGTATGCGGTATTGTGTTGGCGTGTATGGCCGTAATTTCAGATAAAGATATATTTTTAAAATTGTATCCTGTTTTTATGAATGCCGCGGTTTGTTTTATGTTTGCGGTGTCGCTGCGCAGTGTGCCGTTGGTACAACGATTTGCAGAAAAGATGAAATATGAAATAACCGAAAAATCAAAACAATATGCACGTCGTGTAACAATTGCATGGGCGATTTTTATGGGGATAAACACGGTTGTTTCCTTGACCACAGTGTTTATGTCAAATTGGGTATGGACGCTTTATAATGGTTTGATTTCGTATTGTTTAATTGGGCTGATGATGGTAATAGAATATATTATACGCATGGGGGTAATTCATGAAAATAAGTGAAATTTTTTCATTGAATAATGATGCTGCCCTGTTTGTTGACGGTGCAAAAAATATTACGGTTTCGCAATTTGCCGCGGATGTCGCCCGATTTGCGAAGTATTTTTCGCAAATAGATTCTGATACGGTCATATTATATATTCCAAATAATTTTTATCTGTTTTGTGTTTGCTTTTTCGCATTGCTACAGGTGCATAAATCGGTTGCGTTGCCGGGGTTATTAACACCACAAAATGCGAAAGTGTATGCAGATTTAACAAATATAATTGTGACAGATTTATCTGATGAATATCCTGAATTTACCAAGGTCGTACCAAATGTATCGGATGATGTGGTTGATTGGGAATTTTCTGATTTTTCTGATGGAACGGTGTATTTCTTTACATCGGGGTCAACCGGTATGCCAAAACGCATCAAAAAAACAATTGCCATGTTACAGGCCGAGGTTGAATATCATATCCAATCACACGCATCGCAAATCGCACAAAATCCGGTTGTTGTCGCGTCCATTGCACCGCATCATATGTATGGTGTGCTGTGGCGGGTTTTATTCCCAATACTTGGCAAAATGTCTGTTGATATGGATATGATTTTTACCCCAGAAGAGTTGATAAATAAGCAGTCGCAATATGATAAAATATTGTTTATAACCACCCCATCATTCTTGGACAGCATAACGAAATATGGTGGGCAATATAAATTCGCGGCAAATTGTATTGGAATTTTCACTTCGGGCAGTTTATTGGCAACAAAAACATCGGAATCCGCGTGCGATATGTTTGGAACTTCGCCGTTTGAGGTGTTTGGCAGTACCGAAACAGGTGGCATTGCATATCGGCAACAACAAAAGAATATGAATTGGACCATATTTGATGCGGTTAATGTTTCGGTTCGTGATGGCTGTTTGGAAATAAGTTCACCATACGTATTTCAAAATCCATATTTAATGTCGGATGCGGTTGATATGATAGATGAACGCCATTTTAAATTACTTGGGCGCGCGGACAGAATTGTTAAAATCGCCGAAGAACGCGTTTCTTTGCCAGATATGGAAAAATGGTTGATGGATAACGAATATATCTCGCGCGCATATTGTTGTGCGATGCGTAAGGGTGTGCGCGAAATTATTGGATGTATGTTGGAACTAACAGATTTGGGTGCAACCAAAATTATTAGTGTTGGCCGACGCGTATTTGTGGAAGAACTGAAAAAATATTTGGCGGGTTTTGTCCCAAATGTTGTGTTGCCACGCTGTGTGCGCATTGTAAATCAGATTCCAACCAATGCCCAAGGCAAATTCGTGAAAAATGAGATTTTGGCGATGTTAAATTCACCTGTGGCCGAACCTATTGTACAAAATCTTACCAAGACGGATGCCCAGATAAACGCCGAATTAACTTTCCTTGGGGACAGTGCATATTTTGTTGGGCATTTCCCGAAATTCCCAATATTGCCGGGTGTTGTGCAAATGCATTTTGTTTTTCGGTTCATAAGGCAATTTTTTCATGTATCTGCACTGGCGTTTGATATTATAAAGTTAAAGTTTTCATCGCTGATTTTGCCAAATATAACAACACATTTTGAATTGGTACGAATATCTGAAAATGAATTTACATTTTGCTATTCACAAAATGGAAAATCATGTTCGGCGGGCAAAGTAGTTGTCAAAGGGGGCACAAATGTTTAATCCTGTGATAATTATTCCGTGTTATAATCATGCCGATGCGTTTAAGAATTTCGCCGTAAAAATTGCCAAGGTTGGTATACCAGTGATAGTTGTTGATGATGGTGGTGCGCCATCGCAGGCAAAAAAATTACAACAGATATGCGACGCGCATAATTTTAGATATATTCGTCAATCAATAAATGGTGGCAAAGGGCGCGCAATGAAAAGTGGGTTTAATGTGGCGTGTGAAAGTGGTTTTACACATGGTCTGCAAATAGATGCCGATGGGCAACATGATATTGCGGATATTACAAAGTTTTTTGAATTGGCGCAGAAAAATCCAGAATCTTTGATTGTGGGCAATCCAATTTATGACAATAGCGCACCGCGTGCGCGTCGTATTGGGCGCAAAATAACAGATTTTTGGGTGGCGATAGAAACACTGAACCGGCATATGCCTGATGCAATGTGCGGGATGCGCGTATACCCATTAAATAAAACGTGTGATGAAATGCGACATTTGCGGTTTTATCGTATGGGATTTGATATAGAAATTCTGGTTAAATTATATTGGGCGGGCGTGCAGATAATTGCGCAGCCGACACGCGTTATATATCCACCAAATGGGATATCTAATTTTAAAATGTTGCGTGATAATTTATACATATTCTTGCTGCACACATATTTGTGTGTAATAATGCCATTTGGGATGTGCAAAAGGATGCGAAACCATGGAAAAAGAAATTGAAATAATTGTGCCGTTTTATGATTTGGATCCCATGCAGGTTGTATGGCATGGAAACTATATAAAATATATGGAACGTGGGCGGTGTGCATTATTGTCAGATTGCAATATGATGTATCCAGATATGGAAAAATTGGGGTTTGCGTTTCCAGTGGTAACAATGCGTACAAAGCATATAAAACCTGCGGTGTTTAACCAAAAAATAATCGTAAAAACAACGCATGTTCCCGATGCAAACTTTTTGATATTTAAATACGAAATATTAGATGCGGCAACGCGTGCCAAATTATGTGTTGCCGAAACCAAACAAATGGCGGTTGATATGAAAACACATGAAAGTTGCTTTCAATTGCCAGAACCATTTTTAACAATATTCGGAGGGCTAAAATGAAAAAAATAATATTATTGTTGCTGTTGTTACCATTTGGTGCGTATGCAGATAATCTGGGTGCGATGGAACGTTTTGATACATTTGCCAAAAATCTTGGGACGGTGTCGGCATCGTTTGAACAAATGAAAATACTGCCAGAAACAACCAAACAGTTCGTTTCCACTGGTCGTGTGAAATTTAAGAAAGATGTCGGGTTTGTATGGATTCAAGATACACCAACAAAACAAAAATTCGTTTCCACCAAACAACAATATTGCGTTGATGGGATGGCCCAAGATTTACAATCATTACCGTATTTCTATTATGTTCGTGAAATTATAGATAGTGCGTTAAATGGCGATATTTCGGGTCTGCAGATGGTTTTCAATGTTGATTATTCGGAATATGGAAAAACACTGTGGCAAATGACGGTACGACCACGATTTACCGCGGTTGCAGATATATTGCAAGACGTTGTTATGTATGGCAGTACGACCGAATTAACCAAGGCCATTATAACATATAATGACGGTACAATTGTGATTATTCAATTCAAACCACAAAAGACAGAAATCCAAGATGAAATTGCGTGTTAAACGTGCGATTTTTGTTGGGGTTATTTGTGTGGCGGCAATGATATGCGCCATGGTGCGATGGCCTATGCATTTCCAAACAGATTTAACATCGTTGTTAAATATTGGGGCGGATGAAAATTGGCCAATTCAAAATATCACAGACAAATTTTCATCGGTTGTTAATATTGTTGTAAAATCAGCGAATCGTATGGACGGTGAAATTGTCGCACAGAAAATTCATGACGCGATAGTGTCTGAAGATTTTCCGGAATTAAATCTTTGGGTAAATGATTTGTCGCCACGTGCGGTTGTGTCGGTGGTTGGTAAATATCATAATGGTATGATTGGGGTAAATGACCGCAAATTATTGCAATCTGGGCAGTTCGCAGATTTAACACAAAATGCGCTACAAAAAATAGAAACATCTATGATGCCGAATTTGTTGCCATTGTCCCAAGATCCGTTTTTATTATTTACAAACTATATGTCGGAAATGGGTGGGGGCGGAACAAATTGGATACCACAGGGCAGTTTTTTGTGGCAATATCGTGCGCCGTATAATTTTTATATGATACCTGTATCAGTTAATGTTTCGGGAAATGCCGAATTGGTTAATAGTGTTGCGCACCTGCGGTCAGTTATTGCGGATGTTAAAACAGATAATGTTCAGGTATATATGGGTGGTGCGCCATTGCATACCGCCGAAATGTACCAGCATAGTAAGATTGAATTGGGTGTTATATCTGTTTTGGCACTGATAGCGGTTGTGATAATAAATTATCTGCTGTTCCGTCGAATGAAAACAATAATTCCAATTGGAATAAGTTTGGCGGTCGGGTATTTGGCGGGAACAATCGCGTTGTTTTTATGCTTTGGAGAACCGCATATTTTGGTGTTCGTTTTTGGAACATCGCTGATTGGATTGGGTATAGATTATGGTTTTCATTTTATGTGTGCCAAAAATGATGTGGGGGCGGTGCATAAAAATATTTTGCATTCATTGATAACAACGTTGATTTGTTTCGCACCGTTGGGTTTTGCATCAATTGGTCTGTTGCGACAAATATCTGTGTTTACGATAGTCGGTTTGCTTACAATATATGGGTTTATTAAATTATTTGTGCCGACAATTGCATCAGATATTCGGCGCGCGCATGCGGTGCGGTCGGCGCCCAAGAAATATCGGCCCTATATTATTTTTG
>JAEEGG010014757.1_pt1 | contig 16492 bp, 11 predicted proteins | sample 9134161 | NCBI WGS metagenome assembly JAEEGG01 (sample SAMN16246543, study PRJNA631951) | gut metagenome | biome: gut microbiome; feature: rumen; material: CR-attached | host: Bos | place: Iran: Karaj | collected 2018-10
CATCGGCTTCTCGCTGAACATGCTGACGCTTTTCGCCCGCGTGCTGGTCATCGGTACGGTGGTGGATGATGCCATCGTGGTGGTGGAGGCGGTGCAGGCCAGACTGGACAATGGTGAACGTTCGGCGGTGAGAGGCAATATTACGGAGGGGGCGATGCACGACATCACCTCGGCACTCATCACCACGACGCTGGTGTTTATGGCTGTCTTCGTGCCCGTCTGCTTCATCAGCGGCGTCACGGGAACGTTCTATACGCAGTTCGGACTGACAATGGCCATCGCTGTGGGTATCTCGCTCTTCAATGCCCTGACGCTCTCGCCGGCACTCTGCGCCATTCTGATGAGACCGGCTCAAGGCACTCATTCGTCTGGCATCCTTCAGCGCTTCAATGATGGTTTCAACGCCGTCCTTAGCCGTTATCAGCGTGTAGTGGCCGTATTCATCCCCCGCCGTTGGATAGGTCTTGCACTCGTTGTGCTGGCCGTGGGTGCTTTGGTGTGGATGATGCGCACGACCAAGACCGGTCTGGTGCCCAATGAGGATATGGGAACGGTGTTCATTAATGTGCAGGCCTCGCCGGGAAGTAGTCTGCAACAGACATACCATATATTAAAAGAGGTGGAAGCGCGCATCAAGGACTTGCCGCAGTTGCGCATCTACTCGCTCATCGCTGGCAACTCGAACAACTTCGAGCAGTCGTCGTCGAACGGTAACTTCACGCTGAAGCTGAAGAAATGGGGTGAGCGTAAGGGCAAGGGCGATGATGTGCAGAGCGTCGTTGATGAGATATACCGTCGTACGGCCGACATCGCCAACGCCAAGATACAGGTGAACACACAGAATATGCTGCCGGGCTTCGGACGTATCAACGGCTTTGAGATGCACGTGCAGGATAAGCACGGTGGTACCATTCAGGATCTGCTTACGCAGACGAATCGCCTGATCGCTGCCCTGAACGAGCGTCCGGAGATCAGCCGTGCCTTCACCAACTTCTCGCTGAAATATCCGCAGTATCGTGTCGAGGTGGATGCCGCCCTGTGCAAGCGCCACGGTGTTTCGCCCAGCGATGTGCTGGCGGCACTCAGCGGCTATATCGGCGGTTCGTATGCCTCGAACCTGGTGCGATTCACCAAACTCTACCGTGTGATGGTGCAGGCCTCGCCCGAATATCGTCTCGACACGGAGTCGCTCAACAATATCTTCGTGAGAAACAGTCAGGGCGAGATGTCGCCCATCGGACAGTATATCACGCTGACGCGTATCTACGGCTCGGAGACGCTCTCGCGATTCAACCTCTTCCCATCCATACAGGTGGGCGGTACGGCTGCCGAGGGCTATAGCAGCGGACAGACCATCGAGGCCATCCGCGAGACGGCCGCTGAGGTGTTGCCAGAGGGCTATGGCTATGAGTTCGGCGGTATGACCCGTGAGGAGGCATCGGCACAGAATACGACCGCACTGGTCTTCGTCATCTGCATCATCTTTATTTATCTCATTCTCTGTGCCCTCTACGAGAGCCTGTTCATCCCGATGGCTGTCATCCTGAGTGTGCCCTTCGGACTGGCGGGCTCGTTCCTCTTTGCCTGGATATGGGGACTGGAGAACAATATCTACATGCAGACGGGACTGATCATGCTGATCGGCCTGCTCTCGAAGACGGCCATCCTGCTGACCGAGTATGCCTCTACGCGCCGTCGTCAGGGCATGGGCATCGTCGAGGCTGCCCTCGATGCCGCTGCCGTACGTCTGCGACCCATCCTGATGACCTCGCTGACGATGGTCTTCGGCCTGCTGCCACTAGCGCTTGCCACAGGTGTGGGTGCCAACGGTAACCGCTCGCTGGGTGTGGGCGTCATCGGCGGTATGCTCGTCGGCACCGTGGCCCTGCTGTTCATCGTGCCCACCCTCTTTGTCATCTTCCAGAGCATGGAGGAGAGGTTCAAGAAATAGGTTCGGAAAAATGTAATAATAACATAAACAATGAATATGATTAGTGATACCATCAAGTACATCGGTGTCGATGATCTCGACATCGATCTCTTCGAGAGCCAGTATGTTGTGCCCGAGGGCATGAGTTATAACTCCTATCTGATCGACGACGACAAGATTGCCGTCTTGGATACCGCCGACCGTCGCAAGGCTGACGAGTGGAAGGCAAACCTGAAAGCTGCGCTGGGCAATCGCCAGCCGGATTATCTGGTGGCCCACCACATGGAGCCTGATCACGCTGCACTCATCGCTTGGATGCTGGAGGCCTATCCTGGACTGCAGCTCGTTTGTAGTGCCCAGGCCGTGAGGATGCTGCCCAACTTCTTCGAGGGCTTTAATTTCGAGGGACGTGTCATTACCGTCAAGGAAGGCGATACACTCTCGTTGGGCCATCATGAACTGAAGTTTATCACAGCAGCGATGGTGCATTGGCCGGAGGTGATTATGAGTTACGACAGTCTGGACAAGGTGCTGTTCTCGGCCGACGGCTTTGGTAAGTTTGGTGCATTGGTCAACGAGACGGATGACTGGGCTTGTGAGGCACGCCGTTATTATTTCAACATCTGCGGCAAGTATGGCATACAGGTGCAGAGTGTTCTGAAGAAGGCGGCTGCCCTCGACATTCAGACCATCTGTCCGCTGCATGGTCCTGTACTCAAGGGTGAGGCGCTGGCTGAGGCTGTCAGACTCTACGATACTTGGAGTAAGTATGAGCCTGAGAGTGAGGGTGTGCTCATTGCCTATGCCAGCATTCACGGCGGAACTGCTGTTGCTGCCGAGCGTCTGGGTGAGATTCTTCGTGAAAAGGGTGCTCCTAAAGTTGTGGTCAGCGATCTGAGCCGCGAAGATATGGCAGAGGTCATCGAGGATGCTTTCCGTTATCCTACGGTTGTGGTGGCTGCATCGAGCTACGACGGCGGCGTGTTCCCCGTGATGCACGATTTCCTTTACCATCTGCAGATCAAGAACTACCAGAAGCGTCGTTTCGCCATCATCGAGAACGGCAGTTGGGCTCCCTCAGCAGGTAAAGTGATGCGCTCGATGATAGAGGCTATGAAGGATTGCGAGATCGTAGAACCCATGATCACCATCCGCTCACGTATGAAGTCCGGCGACGAGACCCTGCTGGAGCAGTTGGCTGACAGTCTTGTGTAATGAAGGACTATCCTGGCAGGATGTCGCCAGAGCAGGCACGGGCGTTTCGTGATGCCGTGCTGAATATCGTCAGCCAGATACCTCGCGGACGGGTGACCACTTATGGTCATATCGCCGCCTTGGCTGGCTGGCCGAGCCATTCGCGGATGGTGGGTCGCACTTTGAGATATACGCCTGGGGCTGAGTTACTTCCCTGTCATCGTGTGGTCAACAAAGAAGGCCGTACAGCCCCAGGTTGGAGTCGCCAACGTCCGCTCTTAGAGGCTGAAGGCGTCCGCTTCAAGCCCAATGGTCATGTGGATATGTCTCGCCATCTTTGGGAGCCGCCGATGACATTGTGATATGAGATTAATGGTAATTTGTATATGAAGATTATCGTGGCGATTGATTCGTTCAAGGGTTGTCTGACATCGGCTGAGGCTAATCAGGCGGCAAGTGAGGGTATTCTTGTGAAGATGCCTGATGCGCAGGTAGTGCAAGTGCCTGTCAGCGATGGTGGAGAGGGATTCCTGGAGGCGTTTCAGACGGCAATGGGTGGCTCGATTGTGGAGGTCAACGTGAAGGACCCTCTGATGCGAACGATTGTGGCGCAGTATCTCGTGCAGGACGATACGGCGGTGATAGAGATTGCCAAAGCCAGCGGACTGACGCTGCTCTCGCCAGATGAGCGCAATCCGATGGTGGCTACGAGCTACGGCACAGGGCAGCTCGTGGTGGATGCCGTAAGAAGAGGTTGTAAGCGCATCATCGTTGGACTTGGTGGAAGTGCCACCAGCGATTGCGGAATTGGTATGCTTCGGGCGATTATCGATGCTCTTGCAAAGGACGGCTCATGGGATGATGTGTATGAACTGGATGATGTTCGCTTCACGATAGCAACGGATGTCACCAATCCGCTTTGTGGTGAGAATGGAGCAGCGCACGTATTTGCTCCACAAAAGGGCGCTTCGTATGATGACGTCTTTGCCCTTGATGCCCGTGCCAAACGGTTTGCTGCGGCCTCTGCAAAGCATCTGGGGCATGATTGTCAAAACACGCCTGGGGCAGGCGCAGCAGGCGGCTTGGGCTATGCTTTCCTGCAATACATGAATGCCGACTGTCGTTCTGGCGTCGACCTCCTGCTGGATACCATCCATTTCGACGACTTGCTACAAGACACTGACCTCGTAATCACTGGCGAAGGCTCTGCCGACCGTCAAACGCTTATGGGCAAACTACCCTTTGGCATCCTCCAACGAGCCCAACGACATCACGTTCCTGTCATGTTAATAGCCGGCCGCATTGCCGACGAACAACTCCTCCTCGATGCCGGCTTCTCCCGTGTCGCCTGCATCAATCCCCCCAACTTACCCCTCGAAATCGCCCTTCAACCCGCAACAGCAAAAGAGAATATAAGGAAGACGGTCATAGGATTTAATGGGAATGAATGATGACCATATTGCACGGTTGGAGTCGGAAATCCGGTATCTGAAAGGACTGTTGGATAAGAATGGAATTCCGTATGACTATGAGGCGTATGTGGAGGCTGTCAAACGGGATGAACCTGTGGAAATTGAGTTTCCTGTGCTGACGGCTGAGCATGCGATACTGTTCTATTCTTATTTTCGAGGGCGCAAGGATGTGTATGTGAAGCGAAATGCAAAGAAGGGATATTATACGCAATGCAACAATTTTTGGAAGACAGGCGTGTGCCCCAAGAAAAATCTAGAAAAGGTAAAGTGCCAAGAGTGCCCTGCGAAGGATTATACGGAACTAAAGATACCAATCATTTTGGAGCATTTGAAGGGGACGAAGGAGGATTGTTCGGATGTCATTGGCTTGTATCCGCTTTTTCCTGACGGAACATGTTGGTTTTTAGTGTTTGATTTCGATAATCACGATGAAGATGCGGTTCCTTCAAAGGATTGGGAGCAAGAGGTGGATGCACTGCGGGGTATTTGTTCTTCGGTGGGATTAGATGCATTAGTAGAACGTTCCCGCTCTGGACATGGTGCTCATGTGTGGATATTCTTTAGTGAAGCTATCCAAGCTGCGATAGTGCGCAAGTTTGGTGAGGCTTTATTAGCAAAAGGTGCAGAATCGGTAAGTCTCAAGAGCTTTCGATATTATGACCGGATGATGCCGATGCAGGATAGTCTGCAAAAAGGGAAGTTGGGGAATCTTATAGCCCTCCCTCTTCAAGGACGGGCACTCTGCAAGGGCAATAGTGCATTTGTGGATGAATATTGGAGGCCGTATAAAGACCAATGGAGCAAGTTGTTGCAGACTCGAAAGTTGTCTGAGGCTGAGGTTGATGCGTATATCAGGTCTTGGTGCCCAGAAGATAATACGATGCAGATGTTCCAAAGTGATAAAGTGGATGAACAGGAGGACGATAATCTGCTTCTCTTTGGTATGAGTCCCAAGCCTTCAACTCGATATTTCAAGACTGAAGACGCTACAGGAGCGGTTAAGATGATACAGGCCGATGGCATATACATTGACAAACGGAATCTAAAGCCGCGTTTGCAGAATGCCATCAGACGATTGGCAGCATATTCCAATCCGCAGTTCTTCCAGAATCTCGCATTGGGGTTTTCCACGCGTGAGACTCCTCGGATAGTCTATGATGGCTATGATGAAGGTGATTATATCGTCCTGCCGAGAGGGTGTTTCGAAGAACTGAAGAGGCATTTGTCTGATGCCAAGATTCCATATGATATTGTGGACAAGAGGCAGAAGGGAAGGACAATCGATGTTTCTTTCAATGGGGAGTTGTATCCTGAGCAAACTGTTGCCGCAGATCGATTGTTGTCATACGATATGGGTATGCTCGCTGCAGCGACGGCCTTCGGCAAGACGGTTATAGGCGCGAATTTGATTGCCCGTCGGAAGGTCAATACGTTGGTGCTGGTACATACCGTTGAGATTATGAACAACTGGGTTCGTGACTTAGAGAGGTTCCTGACCATCAACGAAGAACTGCCGACATATACTACTCCGAAGGGACGTGTCAAACAGCGTGATTCTGTCATTGGCACGTTCTCCTCACAGAAAAAGGTGGTGACGGGAATTATCGACATTGCTATGATTGGTTCGCTGGGGAAAGAGTATGACATCAATCCGATGGTACGCGACTACGGGATGATTATCGTGGACGAATGTCATCATGCCGCAGCGGCTACTTTTGAAAATGTACTACGGGCATCGGCGGCGAAATACATCTACGGTATGAGCGCGACCGTGAAGCGTGGAGACAAGCAGGATAGAAAATTGCTGATGCAACTTGGCCCGATACGGCATCGATATACTGCCAAGGAGCGAGCCATAAAGCAGGGGATTGGACACTATGTCTATCCTCGGTTTACAAGGATGATTGACCTCTCGTCTTCGGATGACAGACATATTTCAGAGTTGTATCGGCTGATTGTCGACAGCGAACTTCGGAATATGCAGATTGTAGCTGATGCGGTGGATTGTGTCAAGAAAGGTCGTACGCCGGTAGTGATGACTAAGTATCGAGAGCATGCAGAGATTCTTTACGGTTTGCTTCAAGGGGCTGCTGACCATGTGTTTCTGTTGCAAGGAGGTAAAAGTATGAAAGCACGAGTCGAATTGCGGGAGAAGATGGCTACCGTGAGTCGCGATGAGAGCATGATTATGGTTGCTACTGGGCAGTATATCGGTGAGGGCTTTAATTATCCAAGGCTCGACACGATGTTGTTGGCCATGCCTATTTCGTTCGAGGGGAATGTAGAGCAGTATGCCGGACGATTGAACCGTGATTACGAGGGAAAGAAGGATGTCATTATCTTCGACTATATTGACCAGCATATTCCCGTACTGGAACGGATGTATCATCGCCGCCTGCGGACATACAAGAAGATTGGATTTGAGGTGTGTTCGGAAGTAGTGGACAAACAGGAGGTTAGCAACTCCATCTTTGACAATGTTGGCTATTGGGATGTGTTTGAAAAAGATATCCTATCGGCAGTAAAGAGCATAGTCATCTCCAGTCCATTTATGAGTTCAAGAAAGGTTGGATGGCTAGTTGGCCAGTCTGAGATATTGCAGAAACGGGGTGTTGCTATCATTGTCTTTTCTTTGAGTCCAGAAACGTATCATGAGGACGGCCGAGAGCATCATGCAGAACTGTTGGAACGGCTTTCATCGGCTGGGATATGCGTGAAGACGCAGAATCATTGCCATGAGCGCTATGCCGTCGTTGACCAATCTATCGTTTGGTATGGCAGCATGAATCTCCTCTCTAAAGGTAGGGATGACGATAGCCTGATGCGGATTGTAAGTACAGAGATTGCAACAGAATTGTTGGAGCTAACGATGGGTGATCTTTTTTGTTGAAGGCAAATACAACAAAGGTGCAAAATTGCAATCTTTTGGCTGATGATAGCAATTCAAATCATAAAGAATTTATTGCAAAAATCGACAAAATGCCTACATAACTACATCCATATTTTAATATGTATCTGATAATCAATAATATATAGAAATATTTATATACACAATAACTACATTTTAACTACATATAATTACATTCAAACTACACAAAAACGGGGTTTATTGGCACTAAAGTCTTGGTGAATGGTGATGAAAGAAAAGGAAAGGATAGATGCGATTGTAAAATTTTCGAGAGAATTTGGAAGAAAGGATAGGGTAAAGTCGGAGTTTAGTTAGGGTAAAGTCTGAAATTCTCGAGAGAATTTTGGAGAAATGATTGGGGGATGCCAAAGAAAGGTATGAGGAAGATGAGGGTTTAGACGGTTTAAAAGGCATGAAAATGGTCAAATTCGTGTAGTTTGCATGTAGTTATATGTAGTTATAATGTAGTTTCCATGTAATTAATTATGTTAATTAACCTTCTGATTATGAGAAAGATAGTGTAATTTCAATGTAGTTATGTAGTTAATTACACATGATGCGTATCCATTTCCGTTTTACTTTCTTTTATTCTTCTTTATTCTCTTTTATTCTTCTTTATTCTTTTATTTGCCGTAAAAGTGCGGAAGATTTCCGAATAGACCAATGTTTTTTAGAAAAAAGTGAAAAAATGTGCGAATATTTGTTTGTTCGCTCATATATTCGTACCTTTGCACCGATTAAAAAGGTTAGTATATGAAAAAAGTGATAAGTACAACAAAGGCACCTGCTGCCATCGGGCCGTATAGTCAGGCCATTCAGGTGGGGAATCTCGTTTACACCTCTGGCCAGATTCCCATCGATCCCGCTACTGGAGTGTTTGTAGAGGGAGGCATTAAAGAACAGACACGTCAGTCGCTCACCAACGTCAAGGCGATTCTTGAAGAGGCAGGTCTCACAATGGGAAACGTTGTGAAGACGACGGTATTCCTGGCCGATATGAACGACTTCGCAGATATGAACGCCGTCTATGCGGAATTCTTCGCTGAGCCGTATCCCGCCCGTTCTGCTGTGGCCGTCAAGACTTTGCCGAAGGGCGCCTTGGTGGAAATAGAGGTTGTCGCAGAAGTGGCATAACATCATCAACAAAACATATTAGACTTATGAAACATAAAATTGTATTGGTAACTGGTGCCAATAAAGGCATCGGATTTGGAATTGCGAAGCATCTCGGCCTCAGTGGCTGGAAAGTGATTATTGGTGCCCGTGATGAACAGCGCGCTACAAAGGCCATCGGCGAACTGAAGGCTGCCGGCATCGACGTGCTTGGCTGGGTGAACATTGAACTGAAAGACCTCGCAAATGTCGAGCAGGCCGCCAAGGAGATCAACGGGAAATATCCTGAATTGACGCTTTTGGTTAACAATGCCGGTATCCCTGGCGATATGAGCGTCGACAGCAAGCATACGGAGATCAGTGTCATCCGCGAGACGCTCGACGTGAATTTCATCGGCACCTTTGCCCTCACCAAGGCCCTGCTGCCGCTGATTGCCAAGAACGAAGGCCGCATCGCCAACGTGACCGTGCCCTCAGAGATCAGTCCCTATTGGCATCCGCTGGCCTACGTCGCCAGCAAGGCAGCCCAGAATGCGATGATGGGTGTGATGGCCATCGAATTCCAGCAGAGCAACACGCCTGTGGAGATCTTCTCCGTCCACCCAGGCCCCACGACCACCGATTTGAACGGCAATATGTCGCTTCCTGGTTTCCACGACATCGAGACCGTAGGCCAGAAGTTTGCCGAACTAATCAATGACGGTCAGAACCACCAGGGCGAGTTCATCGAACTCTATCCGATTGTGAAAGAAGATTAAGTCTTACGACAGCTTTGTTCCGCAGTTGGGGCAGAAATGATCGGTCTCACGCACCGTGGCATCGCACTGCGGACAATGCCTTTCCTCTTCATTCGCCTTTTCAGCTGTTTTCGTGTCATCAATGATGTTGGCTGTGACGATACCCGTCGGCACGGCGATGATGGTATAACCGAGCAGCATGACGAATGCAGAGAGCAGTCGGCCTACGGGGGTAACTGGCGTGATGTCGCCATAGCCCACCGTAGTCATGGTCACGATGGCCCAATAGACGGATGTGCCCAGATCGGTGAATGCCGTCCCTGGTCTACCGGTCTCAATCATGAACATCAGCGTGCCCAGACATGTCACCAGGATCAGTACGAACAGGAAATAGACGGTGATTTTGGTGAAACTCTTCCTGAGCGAACGCAGCAGGAGATGGCCTTCGTTGATGTAGTTGAACAGTTTGAAGATGCGGAAGATGCGTATGAATCGGAACGAACGGAGCAGGATCATATACCGTGCGTTGGGGAAGAAATAGGAGAGGTAAGGCGGCATGATGGCCAGCAGGTCGATGATGCCGAAGAAGCTCAGCACATAGTCTTTGGGTCGTGGCGAACAGTAGACACGCGCTATATATTCTAAGGTGAAGAAGAAGGTCAGGAGATATTCCAGCACCTCTAATGTCAGCTTGAAGGTTCGCGCCAGTTCGGGAATCGTCTCAATAAACGAGATGATGATACTCAGCGAGATAGCCATAATCAATACCAAGTCAAAGATACGCCCCATGGGCACATCTGACTCAAACATAATACTATACAGCTTTTCTTTCTCAAGCCATTTGGGTTTCTTCATATTCTATCACGTTTTGAGTGCAAATTTACGAAAAAATTTCAAAATCCTCCTCAATTTCCAAAATATTCACTATCTTTGCAACGAATTCTATCGTCATAATAAGCCGAATCGGCGCAAAAGTGGTACAAATTGTACATTGGGAATAGTAAGTCATTTTTAAAATAAAAATAGATGTTTGTATCAGAAATTTCATTGTGGGGTGCGGCCATCGTGGCGTGCGTTGTGATAGTAGCGATGGTGGCATTGGCCTTCTCTGACAATCAGATGCTGCAGGGAGGTGTTCCGGCCTTTGATGGGCTGCTTGTCACTCTGTTGCTTGTAGCCGCCTCTTTCGTGGCCAATATATTGGCGGGAGTGGTAGCGCTGGGCTTTATAAAACATAAATGATATGAAAACTACAACAGAACGTGTGTTCCAGATTTTTAAGGAACTGAACCAGATTCCACGCCCTTCACACCATGAAGAGCGAGTTGCTGATTATCTGTGCAGGTTTGCTGAACGGCTGAATCTGCCCTATAAGCGCGACAAGGAGAACTGCGTCGTCATCAGCAAGCCTGCCACCAAAGGATATGAGGGTGCAGAGCCTATCGTACTGCTCAACCACATGGATATGGTTTGCGTGGGCATGAGCGATCCGCTTAACACGCCTATCGATGCCTATATAGAGAATGGATGGATGAAGGCACGAGGCACGTCGCTGGGTGCAGATAACGGCATCGGACTGTCGATGGCACTTGCTGTGCTGGAGAGCGACGAGATTGTGCATGGCCCGCTGGAGGTCATTACTACCACCAATGAGGAGGACGGCATGTCAGGAGCTTCACAGCTGAGCAGGGACTTCCTGAAGGGTCGCAAGGTCATAAACCTTGATTCGGAAGACTATGATACCATCACGACGGGGGCAGCTGGTGCTTGCCTGCAGTTCCATCGTATCCCGTATAAACGTATAGCCCCTCCGACGGATGCTACTTCCCCGATTAACGGAGAGCGCTCTGGGTATGCCATCAACATCAATGGTGGTCTGGGCGGTCATTCCGGTGTCGACATCAACAAGGGGCGGTGCAGTGCCGTCAAGGTGGCGTGGGCGTTTTTGGATGCCATCCGCTCCAAACACGATATAGAGGTAGCTTCCATCAATATCGGTGAAGCCAACGCCTCCATCGCATCATCGGGAGAAATCATCATCCATACGCCATCAGGCGACAAAGATTTCCTGATGGAGCAAGTGAAAGTAATCAACGAGCAACTGCACGAACTATACGGCGATACGGATCCTACCATCCACTGCACCATCAACGAATGTCCACCTCAGAAGAGCGTTATCAATCCTGAAGCTATCAACGCCCTGATGACCTGTTTGGAGCAGGTTCCACAGGGAGTCATCAAGATGAGTGAGTCAATGAAGAACACTGTTGAGACCTCCAATAACATCGGACGTATTCAGACGGAAGAGGATTGTATCTTCATTTCCACCCATACTCGTAGTTTCATTGATGCCGACATGAAGGAACTGAGCCGCAAGATTGCCGATGTCTTTGCTGAGAACGGGGCAAAATCGGAGATGGTGATGTCGGCTCCTGCCTGGCAGGAAGACCAACAGTCTGCATTCCTGCAGCTTACTTCCGACACGTTCCAAGATGTGCTGGGCTGGCGCCCACGAATGGTGGCTATGCACTTTGTACTTGAAGCCGGGTTCTTTGTCGAGCACTATCCTGGCATTCAGATTGCCAGCATCGGCCCACGTATCGTAGAACCGCATTCAACAAGTGAACGTGTGGAACTGAAGACCATAGAGGATATCTGGCAAGTGCTCATTGAACTCCTCAAACGTCTTGCTGACGGTACAAGCTACATAAAGTAATATATAAAAGAAAAATCGCTAAGTGCTTTATTCTAAGCAGCTTAGCGATTTCTTCTGTTGGGGTGCTCGGTTAGGTGACAATGAAATCTATTGACAACGAATGAAACCGTGTGAACTCTAAACTGCTGATTTTGCTGTTGCTGGACGTTTTTTATCAATCATCCGATTTCGCTTGATTTCATTGTTTTTCATCTATCACGCCAAAATCACGCCAATTTCTTTCGAACCGACTATTAAAACATTCTAAGTCTCATTTGTGGCATATAGATGAACATTTCCACTTTTTTCTATCGAATTCTACCCGCAGATTCGCCCAATTTGTTTCCTAATAACTTGTAAATTCACTAAATAAACCTAACGCCGACACTTGCTCCTCAGAGTGTATTTACTTCACAATATATTTTTTCCCATTCTGGATGTAGAGTCCTGGGACGGTGGGTATTTTGACGCTATGGCCGTTCATGTCAAACCAACGGTTGTCTTCGGTTTTGACAGGTCGTATGGTATGAATGGTTGTAGGGGCGATTTCCTGCTCTTCATAGATACCACGTACATAGACGCGGTAGCCTTTGGCCTCGAGGCTGAACGTGTGAGTAGCGCTGAGTGATTCCTGATGACGGCTGGTACCCTGGGCGATGTTTTCGCTGTTGAGCCAGAGGCTCCATGGGCCTGAGGTGAGGCCTTCGAAGCTTGCCGTTGCCTGGCTGTTGCCCATGTTCAGCAAGACGAGTACTTCACTGTCTCCCAATGTGCGGGTATAAGCAAAGAGGCTGGTGTTGCCGGTGACGGTGAGAATGTTTGTCGTAGGGTTGCCGTCTGTCTGCTTTGAATCACTTAATGCGGGAATCTCATGCTTCAGAGCGAAAAGGGTGCGCAGGGTGTTGTGCATCTTGTCGTCTTTTGCTGTCCAGTCGATTTTGGTGTCGTTGAAATAGTCGAGGACTTGATTGCCGCCAGTTTCCTGCCCATTATATATCAGGGGCATACCATAGACTGTGTAGGCCAGGACGGTGAGGGCATAGCGGTTCTCGCCATACTTCTGTGTCAGCGTCTTTTTCGACTCGTTGAAATTCTGGTCGTGATTGGTGACATAGAGCATACGACCAAACGTGATATCGGATGATTTATCGAGTAGTGTGTTGGTAAAGGCTCTTAGACGGGCAGCTGTATTTCCGGCAGAGCCATAATTGGCCAGGCTGGACTGGAACTGCCAGGCATAGTCATAGTCGAAGCCGGCATTCTTCAGTCGCGTGGCATCTGAGGCGATATCTGCCTCTCCAAGAAATGTGATAGTCTTGCCTTCTTGATATGATTTAATCATAGGGATGGTAGCCTCCCAATAGGATGAGGGAATCCGCTGGCTGCTGATATAGTCACATCGATAGCCGTCGATGTCAGTCTCGTCGATCCAGAACTTCAGGCAGTCGTTCATGGCATTCACCAGATCGGCATTGCTATAGTCAAGTTGCCATACGTCTCCATAGTTATTGGGGTGGATCATCTGTCCGCCGCTTTTGGCATAGTACTCGGGATGAGATGTTACCCAGTCAGCATTGGTGGCGGTGTGGTTGGGCACCCAGTCGAGCCACACCTCCATTCCCAGACGATGTGCCTCTGCGACGAGGGCTTTCAGGTCGGCAATAGTACCATATTTGGGGTTGGTCTTTTGGAAGTTTGTGGCTGCATAGGGGCTGTTGATGCCTCCGCCACGGGGATAGACGGGCATGAGCCAGACGACGTCGATACCCAGAGTCCTGAGTTCCCGCAGTCGGGTCTGGGCTGCTGCGAAGGTGCCTTCGGGGGTGAACGAACCGACGCTCATCTCATAGACGACGCGCCTTCCTTCAGCCCGTTTCTCTGTCGAGCTGTTGATCTGATCGACGTAATCCGACGCTACGCTGAATGATAAATGACAAATGAGGAATGACAAGCTCAACAGAAGTCTTTTGGTAATCATCATGCTTTTAATTTTTAATCTTTTAATTTCATAGATAAAGTCGGGGCGGCCATTCTTCGCAGAGCGGCCAGCCCCTGTGAGTACTCAAATATCAGTAATACCTTGTGATGAAGCAGGTCATTACTGTTTAACATATACTGCATAGCCTTTCGCCTCTAAGCAGATAGAGGACGAAACATCAAGAGAGAGCGTCGTCATGCTTGGGCCATTGAAGATCGTCTGACTATTCAGCCACTGCTGGTATGTGCCTGCATCGAGACCCTCGATGACTGCTGCCGTGTCGTAGTCGGCAAAGTTGACCACAGCCACTACATTGCCCCGTCGCCAGGCGAGCACATTCTCATCGCTCGTGCTGAGGAATTCCACGGGAGCATTGTCTGCCAACGACGGCTGTTGGTGATGCAGGGCAATGAGCGTCCGGACGGTATGGAGCATCTTATGATCCACGCGCTGCCATTTTACCTTGGCATCCGTAAAATAGTTCAGCGTATCAGGGTCGCCGATCTCCTGTCCGTTATAGATGAGGGGCATACCGTAAAAGGTGAACTCCATGACAGTGAGGCCATAACGGTTTTCGCCATAGAACTTACGCAGGGTGTGACCACCGTCGTTATAGTTCTGGTCGTGGTTAGTCAGATAGACCATCCGACGGTTCTTGACCTTCGACGACTTGTCGAGGAAGCGCAGCCAGATCTGTTTCAGACTGTCGGCATGGAAGCCCCTTCGGCATAGGCGGGCGATGGAACCTTGCAGACTCCAGGCGTAATCGTAATCGAAGCCGCAGGAGTCGATGCGCTGGTTAGCCCGATCGGTGATATCGGTCTCGCTCATCATCTCAATCTTCTTGCCTGGCTTCAGGCTCTTTAACTGGGCAATGATGTCCTGCCAGTAACTGACGGGGATGGTGGGGCTGGACACGTAGTCACAGCGATAGCCGTCGATGTCGCATTCCTCTATCCAGAACTTCATGGCGGTATTGACTTCATTCACCAGACCTTTATCCTGATAATTCAGCTCGAGCACATCACCCCATCCATGGGGATGAATTATCTGGCCTTTCGCATCCTTTGTGAAATACTCGGGATGAGTTTCTGTCCAAGGATTCTCCTGGGCCACATGGTTGGGCACCCAGTCGAGCCACACCTTCATGCCCAGTTCATGGGCACGGGCAACGAACGTCTTTAGGTCTTCGACCGTGCCATATTTCGGGTTCACAGCCTTGTAGTCCATCACAGCGTAAGGACTGTTCATCGTGGTGCCCCGTGGATAGACAGGCATCAGCCAGATGATATCGACACCAAGCGTGTCGAGCCGGTCCAGTTGTCGCATAGCAGCCAGGAACGTACCTTCTGGCGTGAAGGCTCCCACGTTCATCTGGTAGATGATGCGGTTCTCGTCGCTGACAGGCTCTGTACCATCGACCTCAAGGCTTCGGGAAGCCCCGCCACAGGCTGCTATGAGCAGCACTGTGGCAAGGAACCAAACTGATAGATGTATCTTTCTCATATCCATGATTATTTCGCAGTGAACGAATAGCTCTGATCAGCCACAACCGTTGCAATATCCTGCTGTACGCCGTCACCCTCACCATTGAGAATGAGATTGTAGGTACCGCCATCATTAGGCAGCGGGAATACCAGTGTGCCGTTCTCATTGGTGGTAGGCTTAATGCCCCGCCAGCCGCCGTAGATCTCACCATCGCCCCAAGCATAGAGGCGTGGGTCGTTATAGCCCGCTTCATTCTGGATGGTAACGGTATTGGCAGATTCTGTCCACTCTGTGTTTACATCGAAGAAGTGACTACCGCTGGTGAATACTTCAGGTCCGTCAATCTGTGGACTGCCATTATCATTGAGGATGAGGTTGTAAGTGCCGTCGGCAGGCAGTTCAAACAACAGCCAACCGTTATCTGTCATCTTGACAGGAGCAGCACCAGGCCATCCGCCACAAGCCTCGCTGTCGCCCCATACATAGAGATGAGGATCTGCATAGCCTACTGAGTTCTTGACGGCAATCATCACAGTCTCACCTGTGGGCTGAGGTTCTGGATCAGGATCTGGTGCAGGGGTGTCGCCGCCAGGCTGGAATGTAGCAGGATCAACCTCGGTAACACCTGCGGTGGTGATGTGCAGATAGACGTTGTGGTCGATGGTATAAGCGAAGTCGGCCAACTGACTGGAGCCTGCATTGCTGAAGATAAGGTTCTCGCCCAAACCTGCATTTGCCTCACCCATATCGAAGTACTTATAGGTAATGCCATTGATGGTCTGTTCGCCAGTCACCTCCATACCTGGCCAGTCGCCATTAAGGTTGTTCACGTCGCCCCACATATAGAGGTTCAGTGCATCCCAGCCTGTCTCATCATATACGAATACAGCATAGCCGTCGTGCTTCACGCTGGGCTCAAGGCCGATTTCCTCCACTCCGTCGGCAGTGATTCGCAGGAAGACGTCACGGTCGATTGT
>JAEEGG010014758.1_pt1 | contig 16491 bp, 16 predicted proteins | sample 9134161 | NCBI WGS metagenome assembly JAEEGG01 (sample SAMN16246543, study PRJNA631951) | gut metagenome | biome: gut microbiome; feature: rumen; material: CR-attached | host: Bos | place: Iran: Karaj | collected 2018-10
AATGCGAGATATCATAATAGAAATATGGTCGACAGCCAGGAGGAACAAGCTCCGTACGACGCTCACGGGTTTCGCTGTGGCGTGGGGCATCTTCATGATCATCGTGCTGCTGGGAGCTGGTAACGGACTCATCAACGCCACGATGAAGATGAGCGGCGACTTCCTTTCCAACTATATGGAGGCTTATGGAAGTATTACTTCTAAAGCCTACAATGGTATGAGTGAGGGGCGCTATATAAATATCAACACCAAAGACCTTGCCATTACAGAGTCGGAATTCAAGGATCACATTGACGATGTAGGTGCCACTTACTCTATCAACACAATCCTCACCAATGGCGAGAACTACATGAGTACGATGGTAACTGGTGTGTTCCCCATTCACTCTAAGATTGTTAAGCGAACATTGATCTGTGGTCGTTTTATCAACGATATCGACATGAGCGAGAATCGCAAGGTGCTGGTGCTTACAGATAGGCAGGCCAAGGAGCTGGAACCAAAGGACTACACCACATTGTTGGGTAAACACATTAAGGTGGGCGACTTCTCGTTTAAGGTGGTTGGTATCTATAAGGATCCACAGAATGGCAATAGCAGTGCCTATTCGGCCTACTCAACTATCAAGAACGTATATGGTGCCAACACCAACGATATTGGTCATCTTGAGTTCACATTCCACGGACTTACTACCGAGAAGCAGAATGAGGACTTTGAAAAGGCCTATCGTCGTCGCCTGAACGCCAACCATCAGGCTCACCCTGAAGACGAGCGTGCCATCTGGTTATGGAATGCCTACACGGAGGGTCAGCAGATGGATAAGGGTATTGTCATCATCCACACAGCCCTTTGGATCATCGGTTTGTTCACGTTGTTGAGTGGTATCGTGGGTGTAAGCAACATCATGCTCATCACCGTTAAGGAACGAACCCACGAGTTTGGTATCCGCAAGGCCATTGGCGCCAAGCCTTGGAACATCCTGAGGCTGATAATCATAGAGAGTGTGATCATAACAACATTCTTTGGATACATAGGTATGTTGCTGGGTATCTTCGCCAATGAGTATATGGATGCAACGCTGGGTCACGAAGTAACAGACCTGGGTGTAGAAAAGATCACCCTGTTTGTCAATCCGACGGTAGGACTCGATGTTTGTTTCGAGGCTACCATGGTGATGATTATCGCAGGAACCATCGCAGGATTCATCCCTGCCTATAAAGCAAGTAAAATCCGCCCCATTGAGGCACTAAGAGCAGACTGAAGATGATGAGAATAGACATAGATTCATATAGAGAAGTAATCGACACGCTTACCCGCAATAAGTCGCGTTCGTTCCTGACGGGATTCGGTGTGTTCTGGGGTGTGTTCATGCTCGTTGCCCTCATGGGAGGCGGACAAGGCTTGAAGGAAATGCTGTATAAGAACTTTGACGGTTTTGCTCAGAACACAGTTCTTATCGGCGCCGAACAGACCACAAAGCCCTATAAGGGATTCCGCAAGGGACGTTGGTGGAGCATGGAGTATAAGGATATAGAACGTCTGAAGCAACGTGTCCCTGAACTTAATGCTGTGGCTCCTATCTTGTTTTCAAGCTGGGGTGGCGGAAATACTGCCTATTATGGTACTCAGAAGACAGCGCCCAGAATCCAAGGGACAGTGCCTGAACTCACACAGATTATCGAGCCAAAGATGTATTACGGACGTTACCTAAATGATATGGACATCCGTGAGCATCGCAAGGTGTGTGTCATTGGTAAGAAGGTGTATAAAGATCTATTTAAGGAAGGTGGCGACCCTTGTGGCAAGAAGATTCGCATTGATTCTACCTATTACGAGGTGATAGGTGTTGACTATAGTTCTGGTAACATATCGATTGGCGGACGTTCAGAGGAGAAGGTCACCATCCCCATCACTATGATGCAGGCTGCGTTTAATCGTGGTAACCAGATTGATGTGATAGCCGCTACAGGTCGTAAGGACGTGGTAATGAGTAAAATTACTGATCGTATTCGTGAGACAATAGCCAGAGCACACTATATCGACCCCACAGACGAACAAGGTGTATTCATGTTTAATACAGAGCTGATGTTCCAGATGATCAACAATCTGTTTAAGGGTGTAAACATCTTGATATGGTTGGTTGGTCTTGGAACTCTGCTTGCTGGAGCCATTGGCGTGTCGAACATTATGATGGTTACTGTTCGCGAGCGTACCACAGAGATAGGTATCCGCAGAGCCATAGGGGCCACCCCCAAGATGATACTATCGCAGATCATCTCAGAGAGTATCGTGCTGACGTTGGTGGCAGGTATGAGTGGAATACTCTTTGGAGTACTGATTCTGCAGATGCTCGAGATGGCGAATACTGAAGACGGTATTCTGGAGGCTCACTTCCAGGTAAGTTTCTGGACAGCGATCTTCTGTGCCTTCGTGGTTAGCACACTTGGTGTGCTGGCAGGCCTCGCCCCAGCGGCCAGAGCCATGAGTATCAAACCCGTCGACGCCATGCGCGACGAATGATAATACGACAACGGATTAGACGGATTAAACGGATTGATAGGAAAAAGGAATTATCCGTAAAATCAGTGAAATCCGTTGTCAGAAGAAAAAGAAAAATAAAAGTATAAAAATATATAAGTATGAAACGTTATTCAAAACTGATCATCGCTGCGATTATCGCATTGATTTTCATTGGAACATTCGTGTTCCTGTGGCAGAAGAGCCAACCCAAGGAGGTTGTCTACAACGAGTTCACCCCGAAGCAGGACAGCATCCAGAAGACCACCATCATCACAGGTAAGATCGAACCTCGCAACGAGGTGAACATCAAGCCGCAGATCTCTGGTATCATCTCCGACCTCTACAAAGAGCCTGGTGATTATGTGAATGCAGGTGATGTGATTGCCAAAGTGAAGGTGATTCCTGATATGAGCCAGCTGAGTTCGGCAGAGATGCGAGTACGTCTGGCAGATATTAACCTGAAACAGGCTCAGACTGATTTCGATCGTGAGGAGAACCTCTACAACCAGAAGCTGGTGTCTGCTGATGAGTATGATAAGTCCAAATTGTCATTGAATCAGGCCAAACAGGAGAAGATCGCCGCTGTTGATGCTCTCCAGGTGGTTCGCGATGGCGTGTCGCAATCGAATGCCAAAGCATCGTCTACTCTGATCCGCTCTACCATCAGTGGTGTCATCCTCGACATTCCTGTAAAGGTGGGTAACTCGGTGATCCTCTCTAATACCTTCAACGATGGTACTACAATCGCTACTGTAGCCAACATGAACGATCTCATCTTCCGCGGAAATATCGACGAGACGGAGGTCGGACAGCTTGTGGGCAGCATGCCTATGAAGATCACCATCGGTGCGCTGCAGGATCTGAAGTTCGATGCCAATCTGGAGTACATCTCTCCGAAGGCTGTGGAAAGCAACGGAGCCAATCAGTTTGAGATCAAGGCTGCCGTGAAACTCTCTGAGGGCGGCAGGATACGTTCTGGCTATAGTGCCAACGCCGAGATTGTGCTGGCCAGGGTCGACAAGGTGCTCTGCATTCCTGAGAGTGCCATCGAGTTCAGCGGCGACTCAACCTTTGTATATATTATAAAAGGTGAGGGAAAGAACAAGACCTACGATCGTACTTACGTTGAAACAGGCCTCTCCGACGGGGTGAACATCGAGATCAAGAAGGGCCTCTCTGTCAAGGATAAGGTGCGTGGTCCTGAGATTATTACGGACGACAATGATAAAAAGTAAAGAGGTAAAATAAGTGATTATGAAGAAAATAAGAATAGTAAAGGTTCAAGGGTGGGTTAAGGTTTTACCTTTTTACCTTTTTACCCTTTTACCTTTAGGGGCTCAGCCCCGTCAATGGAGCCTGCGCGAGTGCTGCGACTATGCCATCGAGCACAACATCAGCATCAAGCAACAGGAGAACCAGTGCCGCAAGGGTGAGATTCAGCTCTCTACAGACAAGAACTCCCGACTGCCGGATCTCAGTGGTAGCGTAGGGCAGAACTTCTCCTTTGGACGTGGTCTGACGTCAGCGAATACTTATTCTAACACGAATACCTCGTCGACCTCATTCTCGCTCGGAACATCTGTTCCCCTCTTCACGGGCTTTCAGATTCCCAACCAGATCAAACTGAACCAGTTGAATCTTGAGGCCGCTACTGCTGATTTGGAGAAAGCGAAGGATGATATCCGTATGAAGGTGGCAGAAGCCTACGTTCAGATTCTCTACGATATGGAGATCGCTGAAGTGGCACATCGGCAGATTGAGATCGACTCTGCCCAGGTGGCGCGCCTGCAGGCTTTTGTCAACAATGGAAAGGCTGCTGAGGCTGAGCTCTCACAACAGAAAGCCACGTTGGCCAATAGTCGGTTGACTGCCACCCAGGCAGACAACAATACCCGTCTGGCCATCCTCTCTCTCACGCAGCTCCTCGAATTGCCCACACCCGATGGTTTCTCCGTTGTCCGTCCAGATCTCAGTTCAGTAGGCTGCTGTGCCACAGCAGCAAACTTCACCCCTGATGCCATCTATGCTGAGGCTCTTGGCATCAAGCCCGAGATCCTCTCTCAGGAGCTGAAACTCAAAGGTACGGAGCACAGTATCAAGATAGCTAAGGCCGGACACTATCCGACACTCTCGCTGAGCGGAGGCCTCGGCACCAACTATTACACCACTTCTGGCTTTAACTCCGATTCCTTCAGCAGTCAGCTGAAGAACAACTTCTCACAGTATATCGGTCTGAATCTGAATGTGCCCATCTTCAACCGTTTCCAGACACGCAACAACATTCGTAGCGCCCGTATCGATCAGGAGAACCAGCAGTTGCAGCTCGAGAACACCAAGAAGACGCTCTATAAGGAAATCCAGCAGGTGTATTATAACGCCCTCAACGCTCAGACGAAAGAGAAATCGAGTGAGGAAGCCCTGCAGAGTACGAAGGATGCCTTCCAGCTGATGCAGGCAAAATACGAGAACGGAAAGGCCACCATCACCGAGTTCAACGAGTCGAAGAACAACTACCTGAAGTCGGAGTCAGACCTTGTCCAAGCCCGTTACGAGAATCTCTATCAGCATGCGCTGTTGGAGTTCTATCGAGGTAAAGACCTCGACTTCTGATAAACGAACAATCCCTGCCAGTCGGCAGGGATTATTTATTTCTTGTGACGGTTGGCACGCTGTTCGCGGTATTTAGCCTTCTGACGGGCAGAGCCGCTACCGTGAGCTCCCGTGATATACTGCTTCTTCTTGGCCTTGGTCTTCACCTTGCCATCGTCTTTCGGCTTGTCACCTCCGCGTCCGAAGTTGATGCCGTGTTCGAGGATATTCTGAAAATCATCCATAGGCTTAATGATGGAAAAGGCGTACGCCCGTGAACGCCATCGTGATACCGTATTTGTCGCAGGTCATGATGACATGATCATCGCGTACTGAACCACCAGCCTGGGCGATGAACTCCACACCGCTCTTATGGGCACGCTCGATGTTATCGCCGAAGGGGAAGAAGGCATCAGAGCCGAGTGCCACCTTCGTGTTCTGGGCAATCCAGGCTTTCTTCTCTTCCATCGTCAGCACCTCTGGCTTCGTCTTGAAGAACTGCTGCCAAGCACCGTCGCGCAGCACATCGTCGTGCTCGTCTTCAGAGATATACACATCGATGGTGTTGTCGCGGTCAGCACGACGGATACCATCCACGAAGGGCAGGTTCATGACCTTTGGATGCTGACGGAGCCACCAGATGTCGGCCTTGTTACCAGCCAGACGGGTACAGTGGATACGGCTCTGCTGGCCTGCTCCGATACCGATAGCCTGACCGTCCTTCACGTAGCAGACTGAGTTCGACTGTGTGTACTTCAGCGTGATGAGGGCGATAATCAGGTCGCGCTTGGCCTCAGGGGTAAAGGTCTTGCTTTGTGTGGGGATATTCTCGAAGAGGGCATCGTCGTCAAGCTTGATCTCATTGCGACCTTGTTCGAAGGTGATACCAAACACCTGCTTACGCTCGATGGGCTCGGGCTGGTAGGCAGGATCGATCTTGATCACATTATAGGTACCCTTACGCTTGTCCTTCAGGATCTCGATGGCCTCGGGAGTATAGTCGGGAGCAATCACACCGTCTGAAACCTCACGCTTCAGGATCTTGGCTGTGGTGGCGTCGCAGGTATCTGAGAGTGCTACGAAATCACCATAGCTCGACATACGGTCGGCACCACGGGCTCTGGCATAGGCACAGGCGATGGGACTCTCGTCGAGGCCTGCGATATCGTCCACGAAGTAGATCTTCTTCAGTGTGTCGCTCAGCGGCAGACCTACGGCAGCGCCTGCAGGACTCACATGCTTGAATGAAGCTGCAGCAGGCAGACCCGTAGCGGCCTTCAGCTCCTTCACCAACTGCCATGCATTGAAGGCATCGAGGAAGTTGATGTAGCCAGGTCGGCCGTTAATCACTTCGATAGGTAATTCTCCCTCCGTCATAAAGATCCGCGAGGGCTTCTGGTTCGGATTGCATCCGTACTTGAGTGCTAATTCTTTCATTTTCGAGATATTTTTTTAATTTGGGTGCAAAGGTACGAATTATTTTTGTAACTTTAGCGCAAAGTTTTGTTGAATTCCCAAAAAAATTGTACCTTTGCATCAAAAATGCAAAGTGGCATGAAGGAATCCGAAAACAGAATCATCAGTCTGCCTAAGATATCAGACGTCAGGGGCAATCTGTCCATCATTGAACAGCTCAAGCATGTGCCGTTCGAGATACGGCGTGTGTATTGGATCTACGATGTGCCGGGAGGACTGGACCGCGGAGGACATGCCTACAAGGAGAGCGAGGAGTTTATCGTGGCGCTCTCGGGATCGTTCGATGTGGAACTCGACGATGGTGAGCAGAAGCAGACTTATCAGCTGAACCGCTCGTACAAAGGTCTCTATGTGGCTAAGGCCATGTGGCGACGGATGACCAACTTCTCCACGAACTCGTTGGCGCTGGTGCTTGCCTCGACGGACTATGATCCCAGCGACTACATCATGGACTATCAGGACTTCCAGCTCTGGCTGAAGGGTCAGGCTATGCGGACGGATAATGTGAACAACACCTCGGCAACGGTTATCAACAACGTCCATGTGCCGAATGCCGTCAGCTATGCCAGGAGTGTGTTCGACAGCTCGCTCTACGAACTGAACAAGATGCACGATGTGGAAGGTAACCTGACGTTCATCTATCAGAATATCCACGTGCCGTTTGAAATCAACCGCGTGTTCTACAGCTACGACATTCCTGGCGGAGAGGAGCGTGGCGGACATGCTCATAAGGAGTGCCACCAGTTTATCATCGCAGCCTCGGGCAGTTTCGAGGTTGTGCTCGACGATGGTACCAACAAGCGCACCGTTGCCCTCAACCGTCCGTTCTGGGGACTGCATGTGCCTCCCGGTATATGGTCTTCGGAACAGGGATTCTCTTCAGGAAGTATCTGTCTGGTGTTGGCCAGTCATGCTTATTCCGAAGACGATTATATCCGCAATTATGACGAATTTCTTGACTATATAAAGAAATAATAAATATGGTGAAACTATTGGATCTTCAGGCCATCACGATGCAGCATGCCGAGGAGTATGAGGCAGCAGCCAAGCGTGTGATTGAGTCTGGATGGTTTTTACAAGGGCGTGAGAACGAGACCTTCGAACACGACTACGCCCAATATATCGGCACGCAGCATTGTATCGCTGTGGCCAACGGGCTGGATGCTCTGAAGTTGATTCTGCGCGGCTATAAGGAGTTGGGCGTGATGCAGGACGACGACGAGATTATCGTGCCGGCCAATACTTATATCGCCACCATCCTGGCCATTACCGACAACCATCTGGTGCCCGTCTTGGTGGAGCCCACATGGGAGCATCTTGAGTTGGATATCAACAAGGTTGAGGCCGCCATCACCCCGAAGACGAAGGGTGTGATGACCGTGCATCTCTATGGCCGTATCGCTTATAACGACCAGTTGGGTGATATCTGCAAGCGTCATGGGCTGAAGCTGATGGAAGACTGTGCCCAGAGTCATGGATGTCGGTGGAAAGTGGAAAGTGGAAAGTGGAAAGTTACAGGCGCTCTTGGTGATGCGGGCGCCCACTCGTTCTATCCAGGCAAGAACCTCGGCGCCTTTGGTGATGCGGGCGCTGTGACCACCGACGACGTGGAACTGGCTTCGGTGATTCGCGCGCTGGCCAACTACGGCAGTCAGAAGAAGTATGTGTTCCGCTATGTCGGTATGAACAGCCGCATGTCGGAGATGGATGCTGCCATCCTTGATGTGAAACTGAAATACCTGGACGAAGATAATCAGAAGCGTCAGCAACTCGCAGCCTACTATTACGAGGCGATCGACAATCCCTTGATCACTCTGCCGCAGAGACTCAGCGACGAGAACAATGTGTACCATCAGTTCCCCATCTTCTGCGAACGTCGCGATGAGCTGCAGGAGTATCTCAAGGCGGGTGGGGTGCAGACACTCATCCACTATCCGATACCACCGCATAAGCAGGAGTGCTATCGGGAGTGGAACGACCGCAGTTACCCGATTACCGAGCGCATCCATCAGCAGGAGCTCTCTATCCCGATGAACCAGGCGGTGAGTCGTGAGGATGCCGAGACCGTCGTCAGGCTGATCAACTCTTTTAAATGAATATGGAACAGAATAAGAAAAAGATATCAGTGGTCATCCCCGAGTATTGCGGGGAGTCGATGCTGGCAGAGCTGCTGAAGCGGTTGCACGCCAGTCTGCAGACGCTGACCGACAGTTACGAGATCATCCTCGTCAACGACTGTTCGCCCGACAACGTGTGGGAAGCCATCCGTCAGGTGTGTGCCATCGATAAACGTGTCGTTGGTCTCAACCTGAGCCGCAACTTCGGCGAGCACTATGCCATCTCGGCTGGTCTGCGCTACGCCCGGGGTGAGTGGGTCATCGTGATGGACTGCGACCTTCAGAACCGTCCTGAAGATATTCCGGCCCTCTACAAGAAGGCTCAGGAGGGATGGGATGTGGTTCATGCCCGTCGTGTGCATAAGCAGTTCGGATTCTGGAAACGGATGTCGTCGAGAGCCTTCCATGCGGTCTACGACTGGATGACGGGTCATAAGTCTGACCCCAGCATCGCCGAGTTCGGCATCTATAGTGCCCGCATTATCCGCGAGTACAACAAGCTGGGCGAGGTAGCCCGCTCGTTCAATTTCCTGATAGAGTTCTTGGGCTTCCGTGTGACCGCCATCGACGTGGAACACGACTCCCGGGCAGACGGAGGCGGCTCTTCCTATACGCTCAAAAAGCTGTTCCGTCTGGCGATGGACTCCATCATCGCCGACAGTACCCGGCCGCTGAAGATGGCTGTTGTGGCAGGCTTCACGATGTCGTTCCTGTCTGTCCTCATGGCGGCGTATAATGTGATTGCCTATTTCTTTGAGCTCGACACCGTGCGCGGCTATACCACCACCATTTTCTCCATCTGGTTCGCCTGCGGACTGTTGCTCTTCATGATGGGCATCCTCGGCCTTTACATCGGTCGCATCTTCGACCAGGTAAAAGCCCGTCCGATATTTATCGTGATGGATGAACTGAATGTCGAGTAGATAGTTTTAAGGAGACAAGGAGACAAGTAGTTCAAGGAGTTCAGGACATTACCTGATTCCCTTACACATTGGTTCTATGGATTTCGGAGTCTACAAACTATTGTCTTGAACTCCTTGAACTCCCTGAACTCCCTGTCTACTTTTTCTCATAGATGTAGAACGGTTGGTTCATATACATCCGTTTCAGTCGCAGCTTGTAGCCGGCGGCCTCAATGTCGCGTAAGGTCTGGAGCTTCTCGGGCTGGTCTTCGCGGCAGTAGGTCACCACGAAGTCGGCCTTCCTGTCGGTCAGTATCTTCTTGTGGTCGCGGATCATTGCAGGCGTTCCTCCATTAGGATAGGCAAACTGGTCGCCTGCAGGCAGAGCGCCGTACATCACACCGAAACCGAACTCCTGACACTCGTAGCTCAGCAGCTTGGGTTCCTTCACATCTTTCATCACGTCGGATATCTCCTGGAATGCCGCACGGTCATCGTTGTGGGTGAAGATGGTGTTCTGGCGCAGCTCACCGACCATAAGGTTGCCATAAATACAGTAAAGTAAGATGTAAGATGTAAGCAGACCGTAGCTGATCCGGCGCGCCTTGTCGTTATAGACGAGCAGCACGACGATGAACAGATAGAGTATGAAGATGTAGCAGACACCGTAATAGTAGTGCCACACATTATGGCGTGTGCTCATCGCGATGAAGAGCAGGGCAATGGCGACAGGCACATATTTGTATCGCTTCAGTCGCAGACTCAGCAGCATACCGCTCAAGAAGTTGACGGCGATGAAGACAATCTTGCGGTAGTCGGCCAAGACGCCTGCCCAGTCTTGCATATACGACGGGCTATCGCTATCCTCCAGCATCACCGATTCGTATGCCAGCACGAAGTAGTTGTGGAAGAAGGCGCCGAGCGTGTCGGTCATGATGAAGTAGATGATGAACGGTGCGGAGATCAACACGAAGATGAGAATCATCCATCCGAAGGCTAATCCCAGACTGCGCTTGTTCTTGTACTGATCCCAAAGGGCTACGAGCACGATGATGCCCTGCACGGCGGCAATATTGTATTTCATCAGCAGCAACACGGTGAAGCAGCCGCCCAGCATCAGGAAATCCACCTTGTCGTTACGCTCGTCTGCATAGAGCCGCTTGAACAGCGCATAGAGCGAGATGGCGACGAAGAGTAGCATCAGGTCTTCGGATCGCGTCTCGAAGTGGAACCAGGGGAAGAAATAGACGAAGATCATCGGCAGTGTGGCAGCCAGACTCCGCAGGTCGCTCTTCAGGAAGATCTTGGCCGTCTTGTAGTTGAAGAAGAGCGTCAGCGCATAGAACACGCCCGAGACCACATACATGCCGTGATAGTTAAGCGGCGAGATGAGCCAGCCGATGCCGTAGAACAGCCAGATGATCGGTCCTTTGTAATCCGAGAACTCCACATAGGGCCGCATGCCGTACAAGAACGCCTTGCCCTCCATGAAGAACCAGGCGGAGTCGATACGGTGGGCCATCCCGAAGAGGGGGGAGTCGTTAGAGAGAAACAGCTGGACGAGGAACGACCACAGGGTGAAAAGTATCAGCACCTTCGTGTCTGTCAGCCGTATGGATGTCTTGTTAGAACTCATAATTAAAGATGTTTGTTCATTTTCGCTGCAAAATTACAATATTTTATTCACAAAGGACACAAAGTGCACAAAATTCTTCAAGTTTTTCGTGTCCTTAGTGTCCTTTGTGAAGAATTTCCATTAACTTTGCACCAAAATCAAAGCAATAGTATGGAAAAGAAACGAATAGCCCTCCGCAAACTGTTGGAAGCAGTAGAAAAGGAAATCCTCCGCAAGCCGGATCGTAAGACGCTGGACCATCTCTCATTGTTGGCTGGATTCCAGGATTGGGAGTCGTTCCAGAAAGCCATTCACGGTGAGACCAGCGCCGACGCGAACTATCAATAAAAAAAAGAGGCTCCTTTTCTGGAACCTCGATTACTTTTCTTACTCTGCAGCAACAGGACGGCGCTTCTCCTTGATGCGGGCAGCCTTACCAGTGAGCTTGCGCAGATAGTAAAGCTTAGCGCGGCGAACCTTACCGACCTTGTTGATCTCGATGCTCTCGATGTTCGGGCTCTCGATGGGGAAGATACGCTCCACACCAACGGTACCAGACATCTTACGAACAGTGAAGCGCTTCTTGTCACCGTGACCAGCGATCTTGATCACAACACCACGGTAGAGCTGGATACGCTCCTTGGAACCCTCGATAATTTTGTAAGCGACAGTAATCGTGTCTCCTGCCTTGAACTTAGGAAACTGCTTGCCGGTTGCAAATGCTTCTTCAGCAACTTTAATTAAATCCATTCTCTTAATTCTTAATTGTAAATTCTTAATTTGCTGTATCGTTCCAACGCAACATAGACGGGCCACTCGTTGCTTCCCTCCATCGGTTACGCCGAAAAGCGGGTGCAAAGGTACAACTTTTTCTCGATTCCAAGAAATATTTCGCAGTTTTTTTGTACCTTTGCACCATAAAAACCATTATTATGAGTAGAAAACAGGTATTTTTGAGCTTTCTTGCTGCCACACTGATGGTTTCTTGTGCACCCAAACATTACCAACTGACTGGTGTGGAGCGTAGCAGAATCATCATCGACAGCCGTTTCGACCAGAACCCTGATGAGGCAGCCGCAGCATTCTTGGCTCCTTATAAGCGTGTGAACGACAGTATCATGAGACCCGTCGTGGGACAGGTGGCACATAATATGCATGCCACCCGACCGGAGAGCGACCTCTCGAACCTCCTGGCAGACATTCTCGTCTGGACATCGAAAGACTACAACGAGCAGCCGGTACTGGGCATCTATAACATGGGTGGCATCCGTGCTGACCTGACGAAGGGCGACGTGACCTATGAAGATGTGCTCTCTGTGGCGCCTTTCGAGAACAAGATCGCCTTCGTCACTCTGACGGGCGAACAGCTCATGATGCTCCTGAAGCAGATTGCCGGCAGAGGAGGAGAGGGCGTCAGCAAAGGTCTTGAACTGGTGATCGACAAGGATTCTCAACTGGTGTCTGCCCGACTTCACGGACAGGCGATCGATCCAGCCGCCTCCTATCGCATCGTCACCCTTAACTATCTGCTGGAGGGCAACGACGGTATGGATGCTATGTGTCTGGGCTCTGATAAGGTGTCTCCTTCAGACAAGAGCAACAATGTCCGCTTCCTGATCATGAACTACTTCCGCGAAAAGATGGCTCAGGGCGTAGTCGTCGATTCGCAAGTGGAAGGGAGAATTAGAATTGAGAATTTAGAATTTAGAGATAAGAAGAGATAAGAATGATGAAACGATTACACCTTATTATATTTATAGCGCTGCTGTCGGGACTGACGGCAGTTGCCAAGAAGCACAAGCAGCTGGTGATCCTGCATACCAACGATACGCACTCGTGTATCATGCCTCTCAACGAGAACCTCGACAACAAGGAGCTTGCCGGACGAGGCGGATTCCTGCGTCGCGTCAATATGATCAAGGAACAGCGCAGTCAGCATCCCGACCTCCTGCTCTTCGACTCCGGCGACTTTTCGCAGGGTTCCGGCTACTACACCTTGTTCAAAGGTGAGGTGGAAATAGGACTGATGAACCAGATGGGCTACGATGCCGCTACCATCGGCAACCACGAGTTCGACTTCGGTCTTGACAATATGGCCAAGCTCTTCCGTATGGCAAACTTCCCCATCGTCTGCTCGAACTACGACTGCGCGGGAACCGTGCTCGAAGGTCTGGTGAAACCCTATATCACCATGCAGCGCAATGGTGTGAAGATCGGCATCTTCGCCTTGGCGCCACAGCTGAAGGGTCTTGTCTTCGACGGCAGCTGCGAGGGCATCACCTATCTCGACCCAGCCGAGACGGCTCAGAAGTACATCGATATCCTGCGGAAACAGGAGAAGTGCGACCTCGTGATCTGCATCTCGCACCTCGGATGGGAGCGTTCTGTGTATCCTGACGAGAAGCTCGTGAGTCTGATAGAAGGCTGCGACCTCGTGCTGGGCGGACATACCCACACCTATATGCCCGTGCTGGAGTATACGCCCGACAAGACTGGCAAACAGATTCCTATCGACCAGAACGGTAAGAGCGGTGTGTTCGTGGGAAAACTTATCCTCAACCTGGAGAAGTAATCACTCGAAATAGAATGTCAACGTGATCATCTTGCTGTAGCCTTTGGCTACGGCATTGGTGTATTTGCGCAGGTTCGCGTCCTGCAGCTCGCTGGCGTGATCGTGGTCGAGGGCGTCGCGCAGACTGTAGCAGAACTTCAATTCGGGAATCAGCTTGAAGAACGGCAGATAGAGGTCTACGCCGAGACCTATCTCCAAGAACATGTCCGACCGCTTCAGCTGGATATACTCTTGGTTCTTGCTCGTCAGGTTCAGTGTCGGGTTGATGCCCGCAATGATATACGGCCGGTAGTTGTTCCAGCGCTGGGCACTGAACTTCAGGTCGATGGGCAGCGCGATATAGGTGTTCTTCATATCCTGACGGGCCTCGATGTGCCGGCCTTCAGCGTCCGTCTCCGTCAGACTGCGGAACAGCAGATGCTTCGCACCGAAGTGCATCGTCGGCGAGAATCTCAGGTTCAGGTGTTGCGAGAGGCGCAGGTCGGCCAGCACACCTACGCTGAATCCAGCATTCCAGCGGTCGTCGTCGCAGACGATCGTCTCTTCATGGGTGGTACCGTCCTCCAGCGTGATCATCTGTGGACCTACATTCTCAAACTCAATATCCTGCAGGTTCATACCCACGAGGATGCCAAAGTGCATGGGGCGCAAGTCGATATACGGCTTGTGCTGTATCTTCCGCTCCTGGGCTGCGGCTGTCAACATCGTGCAAACCAGGACTGAAATGATGATAATTCTACGTCTGAACATATCTTTTCTACTTCTATATTAACGTAAAAAAAGCCCGATTATTATATTCTCCGTTATTTCGACAGTGTATAAATTAAGAAAATTACCTACCAAAAAGTTGGTATATTCCAAAAATCTTCGTACCTTTGCATCATCAAACGTGAGTATTAACATTATTAATTCATAAAAAGTTAACGATTATGGCATATGTAATTGGTGACGACTGTATCGCTTGCGGTACTTGTCAGGGTGAGTGCCCCGTTGAGGCAATTTCTGAGGGTGAGAAGTATTCTATCGATCCCGATCTGTGCACTGAGTGCGGTACTTGTGCAAGTGTATGTCCTTCTGAGGCTATCAGCCTGCCCTAATAACAGAGGATACAAACTACTACAAAAGAACAGGGGATGCTTCATCAGAAGCACCCCCTCTTTTAATGTCCTTTCCGCTCGTGGGTTACACCATATCCCAGGTCAGGATCGTATCCTCAGCCAGATCGGTCTTCACCGCGCGGCCGATCACGATGTCGGCATACACGGGAGCGATGCCGGTTCCCGGACGCTTGGGCATCAGGTCTTCCTTCTTGATCACCTCGCCGGCCTTCATGTCGCGCGTCAGCACCAGCGAACGGCGGGCCTCACGACGGGGCACGATCTCGCAGTCGAGCACGGTCTTCTCAGGAGAACCCAGCACGGTGTCGATCCACTTGAAGTTGGCGATGGCCTTCTTGAAGTCCTCAGGATCGCCGCCGTGATAGTGGTCGTTGCCGGGCAGCGTCTTGTCAAGAGTAAAATGCTTCTCAATCACCTCTGCACCAAGCAGATAGGCTGTGGCCAGCGTCATCATCGTGTCGTCGGGAGCCACGTGGTCGCTGAATCCTACACGCACATCGGGGAAGGTCTTCTTCAGCGTCTCGATGATGCGCAGGTTGGCATCTTTCGGGTCGGTGGGGTAGGAGAGCACGCAGTGGAAGATCACGATATCCTTGCAGCCGTTGTCCTTCAACACGCGGATGGCCTCGTCGCACTCCGACAGATAGGCAGCACCTACCGACATGAACACGGGCTTGCCCTTCTTGGCGATGTGGGCGATGAAAGGCAGGTTCGACAGGTCGGATGAAGAGATCTTATAGAAGTCCACCATATCCTCCAGATAGTCGGCCGATGCATAGTCGAATGGTGTCGACGTGAAGTCCATACCCTTGGCGTGGGTGTACTCGCAGAGCTCGCGATACTCAGCCTCGCCGAAGTGGTCGTGCTTCAGAAACAGCTCATACTGCGTCTTCGTCGGCTCCTTGGTGGTGTCCCAATAGGCGGGCGAGTTCTTCGAGACGATGGTGCCAGCCTTGTACGACTGGAACTTGGCGCAGTCGATGCCTGCCTCTGCTGCTGCGTCGATATAGAGCTTGGCTGCAGCCAGCGGGGTAATGTTCTTTACGCGGGCGGTGTCGTAGAAGTTCACGCCCATCTCTGCAATCAGATACGGTTTTGTTGTTCTCATAAATATGATGTTGTTATAAGTTGTTGATCAATGCCATTACGCGGTGGCGACCGCCTCTGAGGTCGTGGCTCAGCAGCATCTTCTGATAGCGCTGTCTCACCTGCTTCGAGAAGCCGATATACATCTTCAGCGTCGCCTCGATGATCTCGTCGGCGGGATTCAGACCGATATACGAGAAGCCGTTCTCGTTGCTCACGAAGCCGTGCTTCTCCTCACGGTGGTTCTGGGCCATCGCGATGGTCGGGATACCCAAGAGCGCCAACTCGTGACTCGTCCTACCCTTCGAGGTGACCGCGATATCGCAGCTCGACATCAGCTCCGGCATGTTCGCCACGTCGAAGAGCACCTCGATGTTGTCGTACTTGTTGTACTCCATCAGCTCCTCCACGTTATGCTTCGCCCTTCCTAATGCCACCACAAACGAGAGGTGCTTGTATTCCGGCTTCGAGATGATGTTCAGCAGTCGGTCAGAGTAGT
>JAEEGG010014759.1_pt1 | contig 16491 bp, 10 predicted proteins | sample 9134161 | NCBI WGS metagenome assembly JAEEGG01 (sample SAMN16246543, study PRJNA631951) | gut metagenome | biome: gut microbiome; feature: rumen; material: CR-attached | host: Bos | place: Iran: Karaj | collected 2018-10
CTTCGCGGAGGCGCCCGTGCGTGACCTTCGCTGGAAGGCTCCTGTGCCCAAGGCCCCGTGGACCGGCGTGCGCAAATGCCTCGAGCCGGCCGGGATGCCGCCGCAGCAGACCCGCGGCTGGCCCGGTGCCCCTGCGCCGAAGGTCACCGAGGACTGCCTCTATCTGAATATCCAGACCCCGGCGAAGTCCGTCAAGGAAAAACTGCCCGTGCTCGTGTGGATCCACGGCGGCGGCTTCATCACCGGCGACGCCAATTCCAACAACGGCATCCGTTTCACGGAGCAGGGCATTGTCTATGTGTCCCTGAGCTACCGCACCGGTGCGCTGGGATTCCTCGCCCTGCCGGAACTCACGGCCGAGAACCCGCGCCACATCTCCGGCAACTACGGCCTGCTCGACATGGTCGAGGGCCTGAAATGGGTCAAGGAGAACATCGCGGCCTTCGGCGGCGACCCCGCCAAGGTGACGATCATGGGCGAGTCCGCCGGCGCCATCGCTGTGAGCATGCTCTGCGCCTCTCCGCTGGCGAAGGGCCTCTTCCGTGGCGCCATCTCCGAGAGCGGCGGGTCCTTCTGCCCGGTGGATGCGGTGCGCGTGGACAACAACGGCATCCGCGACGTCAAGGGCAGTGAAGACTATGGCTTGGCATGGATGAAGCGTATCGGGGTCTCCTCCTTGTCCGAACTGCGGGAAACAGCTTGGGAGAAACTGGTTTCCGACGAACAGTCCGGCGGCGTGGGCGGCTTCTGGCCCACCGTGGACGGCTATGTCCTGCCCGACGACCAGTACAAGATGTATGCGGCGGGCGACTACAACGATGTCAACGTGCTGATCGGCACCAACTCCGACGAGGGCTCCATGTTCGTGCGCCCGACCCAGCTGGCCAAATACCAGGCTGACATCAAAGCTGAATACGGCCCCTTCGCGGACCGGATGCTGCAGCTCTATCCCGCCTCCTCCGACGAGGAGACTTTCGCCGCCCTGTCCGACATCTTCCGAGAGACGGCATTCGCCTGGCCCACCTGGGCCTGGGCGACGCTCCAGCAGAAGACCGGCAAGGGCAAGGTGTATCTCTACTACTTCGACCAGTTCAACGAGAACGGCGGCATGTTCGGCGGCCGCCCGGGGCGCAAGCCGCGCGGCGCCGGCCACGCCAGCGAACTGCCCTATGTGTTCGGCTCTTCCTGGGGCCGTCCCTTCGAGGGAGCGGACAAGACCGTCAGCGACGCGATGAACACGTACTGGGCCAATTTCGTCAAGACGGGCGATCCCAACGGCGAGGGCCTCGCGGACTGGCCGGTCTACAAGGACGGCACGGCGAGCGTGATGTTCTTCAAGGACGGCACCTCCCTCATCGAGACCCCCAACAAGCCCCAGCTCCTGCTGATGGAAGACTATTTCGCCTGGAAGCGTCAGCAGCCGATCCGATAATTCCCATGGACAATCAAAAAGTTTAAGATATGGAAAAGATGACAAGACGGGATGCGCTCAAGATGATGGGCCTCGGCGTAGGCACCCTGGCAGCATCCAGCATTCTCACACCGCTTGCGCAGGCCGGAGAGATCCGCCTGCCGCAGATCCCCCCGCAGGGCGGACGCCGCCCGCAGGGCCCGCCGCCGGGCGGCATGCCGCAGCTCCGCTACGCCGAACCGGTCGTCTATGAAGGCCCGGACGTGATCATCCGCCGCATCGACGAGCACACCTGGGAGGGCAACGGCCACCTGATGGCCAACGAGACCATCTACATCATCGAAGGCCGCGACCGCACCATCCTGCTCGACGCGGGCACCAAGATCGACGACCTCGACAAGATCGTCGCCTCCATTACCTCCAAACCGATCACGCTCGTGGCCACCCACGTCCACCCGGACCACACCGGCTCCGCCATCAATTATTTCCCGGAGATTTGGATCAATGCTGCCGACACCGTCAATGTCAAGGAGATGATGGGCGACTACCGGGGCGAAATCAAGTACCTCGAGGACGGCCAGGTCTTTGACCTGGGTGACCGGCAGATCGAGGTGATCTTCACCCCCGGCCACACCCCGGGCAGCGCCTCCTTCTTCGAGATGGAAGGCCGCAAGTGGGGCTATAGCGGCGACGCCTTCGGCTCCGGCAACCTCCTGCTGACTACCAACTTCTCCACGCTGCTCGCCACCACGACCCGTATCGGGAAATACATGCGCAAGCACAGCATCGAGAAGATGTATCCCGGCCATTATATGGGCGCCAACCCCGAGACGCTCCAGCGCATCGACGACCTTAAGACCATCTCCGAGGAGATGATCGAAGGCATCCGCAAGGGCGATGTGAGCGGCCAGGCGATGCTCGGCCTGAACGGCCGGATTCGCGACTTCGGCGTCAACGTGAGCTACCGCGACCCGATCGGTCTCAAATAAGGTTAACCACAGAATAGATATACAAGATGAGAAAAGCCATTATTCTCGCCCTGACCCTGGCCCTGGCGGCCACCGCCCTGGCCCAGCCGGGCGGCCGCGAAGTCGGCCAGAATGTCCCCGGTGCCGGGCGCCGCTTCATCCCGGATCCCGATCCGGAGTTCGTCGCACTCAACCGGCGCGCCGCCATGCCCTTCGGGGCCGGCGCCACCAACTTCGACGGCCGCTCGTTCAACAACGCACCGACTTTCTTCATCTATCCGGACTCCCGCCTGGACCAGGCAGGTGCCGAGGCGCTGGTCGCCGAGCTGGGCCTGGATGCGGTCCTCGCTGCGAATTTCGGGAGCGTGGCCGTGCTGAATCCGGCCGGTGACAAATATGACGCCACGGCCGATTTCGACGGCTTCGTACAGATGTTCAACAAGGCGCGCAGCGGCAACCTCAAGGTGATCGGCATCGGTGCCGGCGCGACCTTCGTCAACCAGGTCCTCGCGCCCAAGGCGGCCGACCACATCGCCGGCATCCTGACCGTGGACGGCCAGGCGGCCCGCCTGCCCAAGGGGTTTGTCTCCCGCGGCGTCCCGGCCTACGTCGCCGGCAAGACCGCGAAGAAGGTAGCCGCGGAGTACATCGCGCTGAATGCCGCCGTGCCGCAGGACGGGCATTTTGCCAATCCGCAGGAAGAACTCCTGACGGTCTACACCGACCCGGTCTCACGCCCGCTGGGCGAGGTCTTTGCTGCGGCCTGGAAGCAGGTTTTCGGCCGCAATTTCCGCTACAACAACTACAACCACACGCACTATGAGGGCGGTCAGTTCGGCCAGTACGGCGCCTATGAACTGGAGCCTTACACGGACTGGGAGGCGATGGGCATCGAGCGCATCAAGGTCGAGCAGCCGATGGCTTTCGGGCCGCAGGGCCAGCAGGGCCCGAACGTCCCGAAGCAGCTCTGGTATGAGTATTGGCCGAAGGAACTCAAGGAGGGCGCCGCACCGAAGAGCGTGCCCGTGATGGTGCTCCTGCACGGCAATGCTAACGATCCGCGCACTCAGGCCGAGACTTCCGGCTTCCTGCAGGTCGCAGGCCGCGAGCGCTTCTTCGTCGTGGAGATGGAGTGGCAGGGGAGCCAGTCCTTCCAGGCCATGGGCCAGGACGGCGTGGAGACCGTCATCTACCAGCTCCTCGCCAAATATCCCCAGCTGGATCCGTCCCGCGTCTATGCGGAAGGCCTGTCGGCCGGCTCCATGACCGCGACTGCGCTGGGTATCAAGAAGTCCCACGTCTTCGCCGCGGTCGGCGGCCACTCCGGCGGGCTGTTCGGCGGGATGGGCGCCGGTCCGTTCCCGGGCTTCGAAGCCATCTGGAACGAAGCCACGCAGAAGCGCGGCGCCGTGGAGACACCCTACTGCTCGGTCTTCGGGACCAAAGATACCACCGTCCCTTACATGACGCCCGACAACTGGCGGGGCAACAGCTACCTCAATGCCTGGAACGCCTATGAGCAGATGAACGGGATGACCGTTAACAACCAGATGGATTTCAGCGTCGATCCCGTCTTCGGCCAGCAGCTCCGCGACCGGGAGACCATCCGCACCGTCAAAGGCGAGGGCATCGTCATCGAGACCGGCCAGCTCTACAAGGGCAACACGCCGATGATCCGGCTCGTGGCCGTCGTGAACTACGGCCACTGGAACTTCATGCCCACGGCCCAGATCATGTGGGATTTCTTCAAGCAGTACCGGCGCGACCCTGAGACCAAGAAACTGATTTACAACGGCAACGAATGAAGAGAATACTTCTGACCCTGACGGCTCTGGTGCTCCTCGCGGGCACCGGAGCCTTCGCGCAGTTCGGGCCGCAACGCGACCCGTCCGCCCCGTTTGACCTGAAAACGGACGCCTGGAATGCCCGCTGGATCTCCGTTCCCGGCACGGGCGCGCAGGACTACGGCGTGTATTACTTCCGCAAGGACATGGGCCTGGCCGCCGTGCCGGCCGACTATGTCGTCCACGTGACCGGCGACAACCGCTACAAGCTCTATGTCAACGGCCATCTGGTCTCGCTCGGCCCTGCGAAGGGCGATGCGACCCACTGGAACTACGAGACCGTGGACCTTGCGCCCTGGCTCAGGCCGGGCACCAACGTCATCGCCGCCCTTGTCTATCATGAGGGCGACCAGAAGCCGGATTCGCAGGTCTCCGTGGCGGCCGGATTCCTCCTCCAGGGGGAGGGGAATGCTCGCGGCCTCTACACGGACCGCAGCTGGAAGTGTCTCGCCGACAAGGCCTACAGCTCGCTGCGCGTGAGCGTGTCGGGTTACTACGTGGCCGGCCCCGGCGAGCAGATCGACATGAAATCGACGGTCAAGGGTTGGAACACCGCCTCCGTCAGCACGGAAGGCTGGCAGGAGCCCGTCCAGGGCCCTGCCGGCGAGCCCAAGGACTTCAACAGCTCCAACCAGGGCGAAGGCCACAACCTGCGTCCCTCGACCCTCCCGCAAATGGAACTGAAAGCGCAGAACCTCGCCTCCGTGCGCAAGGCCGAAGGCGTGCGGGTGCCGGCCGGATTCCTCGAAGGGAAGGCCGCCCTGACCGTTCCTGCGAACACGAAGGCGGAACTCCTGCTGGACCAGGGCTTCCTGACCAACGCCTACTTCAACCTCGCTTTCAGCGGGGGGCGCGATGCACGTCTGACGGTCGGCTACGCCGAGTCGCTTTTCGTGCCCGCTCCGGCCCGGGAGATGTCCGAGGAGGAACTCGCCCGGATCCCCGCTGAGTTCCGGCGGATGGCCCGGATGCCCCGCACGGCGGGCAAGGGCAACCGTAACGACGTGGACGGCAAGATTTTCCAGGGCCGCGAAGATGTCCTCATCTCCGACGGCTCACGGGGCCAGGCGTTCACGACCCTGAGCTGGCGCACGTACCGTTATGTCCGCCTGCAGGTGGAGACGGCGGGCGAACCGCTCACCATCGACCGGCTGGACGGCACCTTCACCGGCTATCCTTTCACCCTGGATGCCCGGCTGGACACGGACAACGCCGAGATGCAGAAGATGCTCGAGATCGGCTGGCGGACCGCCCGCCTCTGCGCCGTGGAGACCTACATGGACTGCCCGTATTATGAGCAGCTCCAATACCTGGGCGACACCCGGATCCAGGCGCTCGTGACCCTGTACAACAGCGCCGACGACCGGATGGTCCGCAACTTCCTTTATCTGGCGGACATCAGCCGCAGCGTGGACGGCATCACCAAGAGCCGCTATCCGACAACGATTCCGCAGCATATCCAGCCCTATGCCCTGAGCTACATCTACGCCCTGCACGACTACATGATGTACGGCGGCGACGTGGACTATGTGATGGACCTGCTGCCCGGTGCGGAGCAGATCCTCCATTACTTCCACCGCTACCAGCAGGCCGACGGGCGCCTGCGGAACCTCCCCGGCTGGAACTTCAGCGACTGGGTCAACGGCGACCCCCGCTGGAACTACGGCGCTCCGCTCAAGGGAGCCGACGGCTGTTCCATCCTGATGGACCTCCAGTTGCTGTACGCCTATCAGCTGATGGCCGACATGGAGCGCGTGCGCGGCAACGACTGGGCTGCGGGCGAGTACGGCCGCGAGGCGGACCGCCTGGCGCAGGCTGTGAAGAAGAGCTACTGGAACGAAGCCCGCGGCCTCTTCTCCGACCGCGCCGAGCAGGACAACTACAGCCAGCACGCCGGCGCGCTCGCCATCCTGTGCGGCATCGTGGACGATCCGCAGGCGATGGGACGCAAACTCCTGGAAGACAAGAGCCTGGCTCCCTGCTCCGTCTATTATAAATTCTACCTGCACGAGGCCCTGGTCAAGGCGGGCCTGGGCGACGGCTACCTCGACTGGCTGGACATCTGGCGCGAGAACATCGCGATGGGCCTGTCGACCTGGGGCGAGACCTCCGACGTCAACGGCACCCGCTCCGACTGCCACGCCTGGGGTGCTAGCCCCAACATCGAATTCTTCCGCACGGTGCTCGGCATCGACTCCGCCGCGCCGGGTTATGCCCGCGTGCGGATCGAGCCGCACCTCGGCTCCCTCACGCAGATCGGGGGCAGTGTCCCGCATCCCGCCGGGTCGGTGGACGTGCAGTACAGGCTGCACGGCCGGACCCTGCAGGCCGAGGTTACCCTGCCCGCCGGCGTGGAAGGAACCTTCTGCTGGAAGGGCCGCGAGCAGCCGCTCCGTCCCGGCCGGAACACCCTGTCTGTCAAAGATTGAACATCAGGAACAGATTATGAACAACCGGAACTGTGCGGAATCCGCGAAAAACAGTATTTTTGTAATTAAGAATCAATAACACCAAAACCTTTTATATGAAGAAAGTCTTTCTGATGGCCGCCGCCGGACTGCTGACCGTGTCCGCCCTGGCGCAACCGCAACTCCGCAAGGACAACATCGACGAAGTCCTCGCTTCCATGACCCTCCAAGAGAAGGCCACCCTGCTGGTCGGCGGCGCCCGCGCCGCAATGGTCAACGGCGTGACCTCCGGCACGGCACATCAGGTGCCCGGCGCCGCCGGCAACACCCGTCCGATCGAGCGCCTCGGCATCCCCGGGACCGTCCTCGCCGACGGCCCTGCCGGCCTGCGCATCAGCCCGACCCGCGAGGGTGCGAACCAGACCTTCTACTGCACCGGTTTCCCCGTGGGTACGCTCCTGGCGAGCTCCTGGGATACCGCCCTGGTGGAGGAAGTCACCAACGCCATGGGTGAGGAAGTCCACGAATACGGAGTGGACGTGCTGCTCGCCCCGGGCATGAACATCCACCGCAACCCGCTCTGCGGCCGCAACTTCGAGTACTTCTCCGAGGATCCGCTCCTCTCCGGCAAGATGGCCGCCGCCTATGTGCGCGGCATCCAAAAGAACAATGTGGGTACCTCCATCAAGCACTACGCCGCCAACAACCAGGAGACCAACCGCAACGAGAATGACGCCCGCGTGAGCGAAAGGGCTCTGCGCGAGATCTACCTCAAGAACTTCGAGATCGCCGTCAAGGAGGCTGAGCCCTGGACCGTGATGTCCTCCTACAACCAGCTCAACGGCGAGTACACCCAGCAGAAGAAGGACCTTCTCACCACGATCCTGCGTGACGAGTGGGGCTACAAGGGCATCGTGATGACCGACTGGGGCAACAAGGCCGGTACCGTCAAATCCGCCTGGTCCGGCAACGACCTCATGGAGCCGGGCAACCAGAACGAGATCGACCGTATCGTCGCGGGCGTGCAGGACGGCAGCCTCGACATCAAGGACGTGGACCGCAATGTCCGCCGGATGCTCGAGTACATTGTCAAGACTCCTTCCTTCAACAAGTACAAGTTCTCCAACAAGCCTGACCTCAAGGCCCACGCCGCCGTTGCGCGCCGCGCCGCGGGCGAGTCGATGGTCCTCCTGCGCAACGAAGGCGTCCTGCCGCTCAAGGGTGGCCAGAAGGTGGCCCTCTACGGTGTCTCCGCCCTTGACTTCGTGGCCGGCGGCACCGGCTCCGGAGACGTCAACAAGGCCTATGTCGTGAACATGGTCGACGCCATGGAGTCCGCCGGCTTCACCCTGGACAAGAGCCTCCTGGATTACTACAAGTCCTTCGTCGCTTATGACAAGGCACAGCAGGCCCTGTCCGGCGCTACCTCCAACTGGTTCAGCCGCCGCAAGCTCGCCGAGATCGCCATCCCTGAGGCTGCCATTACCAATGAAGCACGCAACAACGACATCGCCGTGGTCGTGCTCGGCCGCAATGCCGGCGAAGGCGCTGACCGCCGGATGGTCGATGACTTCGACCTGACCAATGTCGAACGCGAACTGCTCCGCAACGTCAGCACTGCTTTCCACGCCGCAGGCAAGAAGGTCGTGGTCGTGCTCAACGTGGGCGGCGTGATCGAGACCTACTCCTGGAAGAACCTCGTGGACGCGATCCTGCTGCCCTGGTCTCCGGGCCAGGAGGGCGCCAACGCCGTGGCTGACGTGTTGACCGGCAAGGTCAACCCGTCCGGCAAGCTCCCGATGACCTTCCCGGTCAACTTCATGGACCACCCGTCCTCCGCCAACTTCCCGTACAACTATGTCCGCAACCAGAACCAGGGCTTCGGCCGCGGGCCGCAGCAGCCGGTCAAGGACGTGGACTACACCGAGTACAAGGAAGGCATCTATGTGGGCTACCGCTATTTCAGCACCGCCGGCGTGGGTGTTTCTTATCCGTTCGGCTACGGCCTGAGTTATACCAGCTTCTCCTACAGCAAGCCGACGGTGAAGGCCACTGCTGACGGCTTCACCGCCACCGTGACCGTGGCCAACACGGGTGCTGTGGCCGGCAAGGAAGTGGTCGAGCTCTACGTGACCGCCCCCGAGGCCGGTCTCGCCAAGCCCGCCTGCGAGCTCAAGGCCTTTGCCAAGACCCGCGAGCTGAAGCCGGGCGAGAGCCAGACCCTGACGATGACCGTCCGCAACTATGACATCGCTTCCTTCAACGAAGCCAACTCCGCCTGGGAGGCTCCCGCCGGCGTGTACGCCGTTCGTTTCGGCGCCAGCGTCGAGGACATCCGTGCCACGGCCGTCTACACCCTCAAGAAGGCCCAGAGCTGGAAGACCAACAACCTCTTCGAACTCAATGTTCCCCTCGAGGAGATTACCGTCACCCGTAAGTAATAAGTCAACGATATGAAGATCAAGGCAATGAGTTTGCTCGGAGCCTCTGCACTGTTGTTCGCCGCCTGCCAGGGCGGCGAACCGCAGTTAGGGAAGGCTTCCGTAGACAGGGTCCTTAAGGCGATGACCCTGGAGGAGAAGGTCCATTTCGTGATCGGTACCGGCATGGCCGGCGCCTCCGGCGAGAGCGCCGTCATCGGCGCCACCAGGCAGATCGTGCCCGGCGCCGCCGGCACGACCTATCCGATCGAGCGCCTCGGCATCCCGTCCATCGTGCTCGCCGACGGCCCTGCGGGCCTGCGCATCGACCCGGTCCGGGAGGGGGACGACGCCACCTATTATTGTACGCATTTCCCGATCGGGACCCTGCTCTCTTCGACCTGGAACCAGGAACTCGTCGAGCAGGTGGGTACCGCGATGGGGGAGGAAGTCCACGAATACGGCGCTGATGTCTACCTGGCACCGGCGCTCAACATCCACCGGGGCCCGCTGAACGGGCGCAACTTCGAGTACTATTCCGAGGATCCTGTCCTGGCCGGCAAGACGGCCGCCGCCTACGTGCGCGGCGTCCAGAAGAACGACGTGGGCACCTCCATCAAGCACTTCGCCTACAACAACCAGGAGACCAACCGTACCGGCAACGACGCCGTGATCAGCCAGCGCGCCCAGCGCGAGATCTACCTCAAGGGTTTCGAGATCACGGTCAAGGAGTCCGAGCCCTGGACGGTGATGTCCTCCTACAACAAGATCAACGGCACCTACACTTCCCAGAGCCGCGACCTGCTGACCACCATCCTGCGCGATGAATGGGGCTTCAAGGGCCTGGTGATGACCGACTGGTTCGGCGGAGACGACGGTGCCGCGCAGATCGCCGCAGGCAATGACATGCTCCAGCCGGGGACTGACAGGCAGTACGAGCAGATCATGGCGGCGCTGAAGGACGGCTCGCTCAGCGAGGCTGAGCTGGACGTCTGCGTGCGCCGCTGCCTGGAGCTCGTGGCCCGCAGCCCCAAGGCCCGGGGCTATGCCTACAGCAACAAGCCCGACCTCGAGGCCCACGCCTCCGTGACGCGCCAGAGCGCGCTCGAGGGCATGGTCCTGCTGGAGAACAAGGGCGTGCTCCCGCTGGAGGGTACCGGCAAGGTGGCCCTGTTCGGCTGCACCTCCTATGACTTCATCCCGGGCGGTACTGGCTCCGGCAACGTCAACCGGGCCTACACCGTGTCCCTGCTGGACGGCCTCAAGAATGCCGGCTTCACGGTGGATGAGAGCAAGAAGGACGCATACCTGAAGCACATCGCTGACGAGTCCGAGGCCTTCCGCGCTTCGATGTCCCAGGACCAGAATGCCGCTTTCTATCCCGTCCCGCGCCCGTCCGAGCTGGTGATCCCGGCTGCGGAACTGGCCGCGTCCGCCCGCGCCAACGACCTGGCCATCATCACCTTCGGCCGCAACTCGGGCGAGTTCTTCGACCGTACCTCCGCCGACTTCGCGCTGGATCCCAAGGAGCGCAGGCTCCTGCAGGATGTCACGGCCGCCTTCCACCGCCAGGGCAAGAAGGTCGTGGTGGTGCTCAACATCGGCGGCGTGATCGAGACCGCTTCCTGGAAGGATATCCCGGACGCCGTCCTGCTGGCCTGGCAGGCCGGACAGGAGGGTGGCAACTCCGTGACCGACATCCTGACCGGCCGCCAGAGCCCCTCCGGCCGTCTGCCGATGACCTTCCCCGTGAACCTGATGGATGCCGGCTCCTCCGCCAACTTCCCGATCGATGCCGACACGGGCGTGTACTTCGTCAACCGCCGCGAGGACGTCGGCCAGAAGGACGTGGACCGGACGGTCTATGCCGAAGACATCTATGTCGGCTACCGCTGGTTTGACAAGAAGGACCTGGGCGTCTCCTATCCTTTCGGCTACGGCCTCAGCTACACGAGCTTCGCGTATGAGGACGCCGCCGTGACGCCCGCCGAGGGCGGTTTCGACGCCACCGTGAAGGTGACCAACACCGGCGCCGTGGCCGGCAAAGAAGTGGTCCAGCTCTATGTGTCCGCTCCGGCGGGCGGTCTCGACAAGCCCGTGCGCGAGCTCAAGGCCTATGCCAAGACCCGCTCCCTGAAGCCGGGCGAGAGCGAGACCCTCACCCTGCACGTGGATGCCTACGGGCTCGCTTCTTTCAATGAGGCGACTTCCGCATGGGAGGCCGCTGCCGGCGACTATGCAGTCGCATTCGGCGCCAGCTCCCGCGACCTGCGCGCCACCGTGCCCTTCACGCTCGCCGAGGCCAAGTCCTGGCCCGCCCACAACGTGCTGGCCCCTGCCGCACCGATCCAGAAGCTTCTGTAGCGACTGCTGATTATCAATGTTTTGTAACTGCCTGATAGTCAAATGCGACACTGCCGCTAGGACGGCGTCCATCAAGCGCAAAGATACCGTTTCTTGCGCGACTATTCAAAAAAATTCTTATCTTGCAGAAAATATCCTGATTATGGTCAGAAAATGGATTCACCGCGCCCTGAAAGGCGCATCGCTGACAACGGCGCTCTTCGTCTTCCAGGCCTGCTACGGCACGCCCCCCAGCATGGATATGGAGATCCCTGAGGAGGAACCGGTCGAGTTGGTCGGGGAGGAGACTGCGGTCTCCGAGGACGGGGAAGCGCTCGAGATCCAGGAACAGGCCGCGGATCAGAAAGCAGAATGATCGGCAGGCTGCTCCATCGCGCTTTCCGCGCCAATGAGACGGCCGTGCACGAACTGAATTACCTGTTCTGGGAGTGCACCACCCGCTGCAACCTTCACTGCCGCCATTGCGGCAGTGATTGTTTTGCGGCCAGCCAGGATGTTGACATGCCCCTGGAGGACTTCCTGCGGGCTTTCGACACCATCCCGGCGGAAGAGCGCGCCAGGCCCTTCACCGTCGTGCTCACCGGCGGCGAGCCGCTGCTGCGCCCTGACCTCCCGGAAGTCGGCCGGGCGCTGCGCAGCCGCGGGGTGGGCTGGGGGATCGTCTCCAACGGCTGGTTCTACGACGCCGCCATGCACGCCCGCCTCATGGAAGCGGGCATGGGCGCGCTGACCATCAGCCTGGACGGGCTGGAGGACGCGCACGACTGGATGCGCGGACGCACCGGGAGTTTCTCCCGGGCGCTGGAGGGGATTGCGGTCGCGGCAGGGGACTCCCGCCTTAATTTCGACGTGGTGACCTGCGTCAACAAGCGGAATATCACGGAACTGGAAGCGATCTACGACAGGCTTTCCTCGCTTGGCGTCCGCCAGTGGCGCATCTTCACGATCATCCCGATCGGCCGCGCCGCGGACGATCCCGAGATGCACCTCAGCGATGCGGAGTTCGTCTCGCTGATGGAATTCATCCGCGCGAAGCGCAGCAGTGTTTCCGGACCCCGTTGTAGTCATTCCGGACTTGATCCGGAATCTCCCTCCATGCAGGTAACCTTTTCCTGCGAAGGGTACCTCGGACCCTATGAGAACAAGGTCCGCGACGTACCGTATTTCTGTCACGCCGGGATCAACATCGCCTCCGTGCTCATTGACGGGCGCATCTGCGCCTGCCCCAACATCGACCGCGACGCTTTCAGCCAGGGCAATATCTACGAAGACAACTTCTGGCAGGTATGGCAGGAGCGTTTCCAGCCCTTCCGCGACCGCAGCTGGACCCGGCGGGGCCGCTGCGCGGACTGCCGGGTCTGGCGCGACTGCCTGGGCAACGGCATGCACAACTGGCACGGCGACTGCACCGAGGTGCTCAATTGCCATTACAACAAGATAAACCAAATAAAGAAGCATTGATATGAAGAAAAGAACCTTACTGTTCGTTTTGGCCCTGCTCGCCTCCACCTGGAACCAGGAACTCGTCGAGGAGGTCGGAACGGCGATGGGGGAGGAAGTCCACGAGTATGGCGCCGACGTCTACCTGGCCCCGGCCCTCAACATCCACCGCAACCCGCTGAACGGACGCAACTTCGAGTATTATTCCGAGGATCCTGTCGTGGCGGTAAGACGGCTGCCGCCTATGTCCGCGGCGTCCAGAAGAACGACGTGGGCACGTCCATCAAGCATTTCGCCTACAACAACCAGGAGACCAACCGCACGGCCAACGATGCCGTGATCAGCCGCCGCGCCCAGCGTGAGATCTACCTCAAGGGATTCGAGATCACGGTCAAGGAGGCCCAGCCCTGGACGGTCATGTCCTCCTACAACAAGATCAACGGCACCTACACCTCCCAGAGCCGGGACCTGCAGACCACCATCCTGCGTGACGAGTGGGGCTTCGAGGGCCTGGTGATGACCGACTGGTTCGGCGGTGACGACGGTGCTGCACAGATCGCGGCCGGCAACGACATGCTCCAGCCGGGCACGGACAAGCAGTACGAGCAGATCATGGCGGCCCTGAAGGACGGCTCGCTCAGCGAGGCTGACCTGGATATCTGCGTGCGCCGCTGCCTGGAGCTCGTACTCCGCAGCCCCAGGATGAAGGGCTATGCCTACAGCAACAAGCCCGACCTCGAGGCCCACGCCGCCGTGACGCGCCAGAGCGCGCTCGAAGGCATGGTCCTGCTCGAGAACAAGGGCGTGCTGCCGCTGCAGGGTACCGGCAAGGTGGCCCTCTTCGGCTGCACCTCCTACGACTTCATCCCGGGCGGCACCGGCTCCTATCCGTTCGGCTACGGCCTGAGCTACACGAGCTTCCAGTATGCCAACACAGCCGTGAAGCCCGCCGGTGACGGATTCGATACCACCGTCGAGGTGACCAACACGGGCGCCGTCGCCGGCAAGGAAGTCGTCCAGCTCTACGTGTCCCCGCCCCTGCGGGCGGCCTGGACAAGCCGGTGCGCGAACTCAAGGCCTATGCCAAGACCCGCGAGCTGAAGCCGGGCGAGACCCAGACCCTGACCCTGCACGTGGACGCCTACGGCCTGGCTTCCTTCAACGAAGCCACCTCCGCCTGGGAGGCCGCTGCCGGCGACTACGCAGTCGCCTTCGGCGCCAGCAGCCGCGACCTGCGCGCCACGGTGCCCTTCACCCTCGCCGAGGCGAAGTCCTGGCCGGTGCACGACGTGCTTGCCCCGAAGCAGGCCATCCCCGCGCTCTAAGCGATTGCTGATCATCAGCGTGTTACGAAACAACCTTCGGGGAATTCTCCGAAGGTTGTTTTGTAAATGCCTGGTACCCAGCGCTACTCGAATTCCGGTACGGCCAGGATGATGTCCGAGGCGGAGGCCAGGGAGACGAGTCCCAGGCCTCCCTCGACGTTGGAGGGGAAGGAGACCGGCTCGGTCAGGACCGCACCGTTGAAGCCCCAGATCTCAGCAGCATTGATGGCGTTGAGGTAGGTGTACTCCTCCAGCGAGAGGGTGAGCAGGCGCAGCCGGAGGGCGGGGGAACCGTCGCGGACCCATTGGTTGCGGATGTGGCGGATGTTGTCCTTGATGATGTGGATCTCCACGTCGGCCGGTCCATCCGCGAATTGCTTGTCCGAGAAGGAACAGAAAGCGTTTCGGGGGAACTGTCCGATGTCGAAGGCATCCGAACCCTTGTATCCGTCATTGAGGACCGGGTCGCGGTCGAAGCCGAAACGCACGGAGTGGCGCGCCTGCGGCGATTCGAGGTCCACGCCCAGGCGGTACCAGTTCTGCTCGCCGGGACGGTCTACGAGCCGGAGGCGGCAGACCAGAGCCCCGGTATACTCTTGTCCGTATGAGGTGTACATGACGCTGTAAGGCGATGTGGGGACGGAGACGGTATCCACGGTGGCGAGCAGGGCCGGCTGCGGCGCCTTGACCGTGGCGCTGGCTTTCAGGGCTCCGCTCGATGCCACCAGGCGGAGTTCGTCGCCGGGCCGGATCCGGGCGTCAAAGACATACTGGGTAGCATTACCCCGGGTGCTGACATCGGTTCACCCGTATTGGGAGACATATTCGGCGTATTCCTGCGGGAGTTCGTTGCGGCATTCCCGGGCGCGGCCTGCGAATTCGCCGTTGACGTAGCAGTCCAGCTGCGCATCCGGCAGCTCTTCGACCGCATTGACCAATCCCCGGGACAGCAGGACGGAATGCCGGGTCTGGTCCGTACTCAGCTGGGCGTTCATAATGATGACTTCTCCCGGCTGGCCGATGGTGGTGTCCAGCGGGTTCGTACAGGCGGCGAGGGCTGCAAGCAGGATCGGGAAGGGAATCAAGTTTTTCATGGCATTCAGAAATTGAGGGTATAACTGAAGGACGGGATGATGGGCAGGACGGTCAGCTTGTTGACCGTAATCCGTTCCGTGGAGCGCGCCAGACTATAATCATCAAAGAGTTCGTAGCCCGTCAGGATGAAGTTGGGATTCATCGCGTTATAGGCATTGTAGACGCTGATGTTCCAGACCACCTCGTTGCCGCGGCGGGTCAGATGACGCAGGTTCACGCCGAGGTTAAGCCGGTGGGAGGGCGGGATCCTATAATTGTTGCGTCCGATGACATGGTCTGCCGGCGTGACATAGCTTTCGAAACTTTCGCCGTCGGGAGCCAGGATCGCCGTCGTACGGACCGGCAGGGTCATGGCTCCGCCCGTGGCGAAGATCCAGGACGCTGAAACATCCACCTTGTCGGAGAACCGGTGGTTCACGGCCAGGTTGATGCTGTGCCGGCGGTCGTACTTGTAAGGGAAGGGGCGGCCCATGTTGATGGAACCATCCGGGAACCAGCGGTCGCTTTTGGCCAGGGCGTAGGAGAGCCAGCCCGTGGTCTTGCCGGAGGTCTTCTGGGCAAAGAATTCCACGCCGCGCGAGCGTCCGCGCCCCATCTCGACCTGGGTCTCCCACTCGTCGGAATTGGCCAGGAACACTACGCCCTGCTTGTACTCGAGCAGGTTGTTCATTTCCTTCCAGTAGCCCTCTACGGAGAACTGCCAGCCCGGCAGGCCGTCATAATAGGCACCCAGGGAGAACTGGTCGGAGGTGACGGGCCGGATGTTGCGGGTGATCGGGACCCAGAGGTCCAGCGGCAGGGCGACCGTGGTACTGGAGAGCAGGTGGACATACTGCGCCATCCGGGAGTAACCGGTCTTGAAAGAAAGACTCCGGTCGGTAGTGATGCGGGCAGAGATGCGCGGCTGGAGGGACAGGTAGTCCTGGCCCTGCGTATGGAACCAGGTCAGGCGGAGGCCCGGGTCCAGGCTGACGTGGTCGCCCAGCGTCAGGTTGTCTTCCAGGTAGAAGGACGTCTCACCTCCGGGATAGCGTTTGCCCAGGACATATTCCTGTTTCGTCTCGTCCGTGCCGTCGCTGATGACGTTCGAGATCTGTTCCGGGTAGAAATTGTGCAGGAGCGCCTCGGCGCCGAACTTGACCAGGTGCGTGGGCGAAGGGGTCCAGTCGAAATCGGTCCGCAGGCCGAAATCGCGGATGCCGGAGTTGTACCCCAG
>JAEEGG010014763.1_pt1 | contig 16489 bp, 12 predicted proteins | sample 9134161 | NCBI WGS metagenome assembly JAEEGG01 (sample SAMN16246543, study PRJNA631951) | gut metagenome | biome: gut microbiome; feature: rumen; material: CR-attached | host: Bos | place: Iran: Karaj | collected 2018-10
CGTGTATAGGATAACTCTGTTTTATTCGCGCCTGAATATAAAATATCCTTCTTAGTTTTACGATTTTTGAAAAAATTCCTACAAAAAAGAATTTGTTTGGAACAGATTTGTTTCTCAATTGTTCCAAAATGGAAAACCGCCTTTGGACGAAGCGCGGACACCCAACCTATTAGATGCCCGCGCCGCCGTCGCTGTCCGGGATGATTCAATGGGAATTCAGCCACTCAAGCCATTCCGCCGCTTTCTCTGAGCCAGCCTCGGCGGCTTTGGTATACCAATAGATGGCCTGTTCCCTCTCCCATTTCCTCTCCTCCTCTCCGCCGGGAGCTTCCTTTCCTGTCAGCCCGCCTTCATACAGATAGGCTAAATATTCCATGCAGCGCACGTCGCCCTGCTCAGCGGCGGGGATCATAGTTTGGATGGCCGTTTCAAAGTCCCCATCCCAGAGATAGTACAGGGCCCCTTCATAAGCGTCGTCCCTGTTCAGCTCCATAACCTTTTGATAAGCGGCCTCATGCCCCGCGTGGGCGGCAATGTACAGTTCATTGCGGGCCTCTTTCATATTCATCATTCCGGAAGCCTCGTCGGCGTAGATCAGGCCCATCTGGTAATGCGCTTCCATGGCGTCTTCCTCATTGCGGGATAACCGGGCGGCAAAATCCAGATTGGACAGCGCTTTTTCATAGTCCATCAGGCCCCATTCCGGGGACACGTAGATTTTGCCTATCTTCAAGGCCAGCGCCGCCTGAAAATCCAGGTAACGGTCGTCCTCCCGCACCCACAGGCTTTCGTTCTCTTCATAGACGTTTCTGGCCTGCTCATAGCAATACACAGCCATGTCTTTTTCCGTGTCTTCCGATTCTTCATCAACGAGGTACAGCCCCTCAGCATACAGATCGCCCAGCCAGGCATAGGCCCAGGTCACCTCATCGGGGAACATTTCCACGCTGTATTCCTTGATCCTCTCCAGCAGGAATCCTTCCTGACCGTAATCCCCCGCGCCCCGGGCTTCCACCGCTTCGGTCACCCACCAGGCCATTTCGATGATCTGATCCTCCAGCGTGGGCGAGCATTCTTCTTCCCATGCTTCTTCCCCTCCGGCAGGCAGAGAAAAGCAAACCGCCAAAAACGCCAACAGCAAAACAGCAAGCAGTTTTTTCATGTTCCGTTCTCCTTTCGCGTTCCACAACAGTAAACGAATGAAAAAGGATTTTGTTACATGACCACGAAAATCAGTTCACGCTGCGGTACGCCTCGATCACGTCGGAGCGCTTGTGCAGCTTCATGAGCACGCCGTCCAGCTGTTCGCGGGATTTCACCTGCAAGGTGGTGGTGATGGAACAGGTTTTGTTTTTGTTGATCTTGACCGCCAGAGCGGTGAGGGGAATGCCCATATCCTCGATATAATTGGTGATTTCGCCCAAGAGGGAATTGTGGTCGTAGCAGATGATCTGGATGTTGGCGCTGAAATCGCCCGCGTCCTCCATGGCCCAGGAAACGGGAATGGCCCGTTCCGGCTCGGTGTGCAGGGCGTTGGAGCAATCGGCCTTGTGCACGGTCACGCCCCGGCCCCGGGTGATGTAGCCCACGATATCGTCGCCGGGCACGGGATTGCAGCACTTGGCGAAGCGCACCAGCATGCCCGCCTCCCCGTGGACGTAAATGCCGTGGGTGGGCTTGCCCGCGGGCGCGACAGGCGCCACTTCCGTGGTCACGGGCACCTTGGGCGTCTGCGGCGCTTCCCGCTTTTGCTTTTCTTCGATCAGGCGGGACAGCACGTACACCGCCGCCACGCCGCCGTAGCCGATGGCCCCGTAAATATCGTCCAGATCCTGGAACATGTATTTCCGCAGCAGCGGTTCGTAGTATTCCGGTTTGGTGTAATCGCCTAACTTCACGCCCCGGCGTTTGGCCTCGTGCTCCAGCATTTCACGGCCCCGCTGCATGTTTTCGCCCCGCAGCTCCCGCTTGAAGAACTGGCGGATCTTGGCCTTTGCCTGCTGGGTTTTGACGATCTTGAGCCAGTCCATGCTGGGGCCCTTGGAAGCGGAGGAGGTGAGCACCTCCACCCGGTCGCCGGTCTGCAATTGGGTGTCCAGGGGCACCATTTTGCCGTTGATCTTGGCCCCCACGCAGCTGTTGCCGATCTGGGAATGGATGCGGTAGGCAAAATCCAGGGGGGTGGAGCCCCGCTGCATGGAAATGATATCGCCCTTGGGGGTAAAGAGGAACACTTCTTCGGAAAACAGGTCTGTTTTCAGGCTGTCAATGAATTCGTGGCTGTCCCGGGTTTCGCTCTGCCAGTCCAGGATCTGGCGCAGCCAGTACAGCTTATCGTCCAGACCGCCGTCTTTTTTTCCGCCCTCTTTATAGCGCCAGTGGGCGGCGATACCGTATTCCGCGACGCGGTGCATTTCCCAGGTGCGGATCTGGATTTCAAAGGGGAAGGGGATGCGCCGCCCGCCCATCACCGTGGTATGCAGGGACTGGTACATGTTGGCCTTGGGCACGGAAATATAATCCTTGAACCGGCCCGGCACCTGGTTCCACAGGGTATGGGCGATGCCCAGCACGGTGTAGCACTCCGGCACGGTGTTCACGATCACGCGAATGGCGATCAGGTCGTAAATCTGATCGAAGGGCTTATTCTGGATCACCATTTTGCGGTAGATGGAATACAGGTGCTTGGGCCGCCCGTCGATATCGTATTGCAGGCCCGCTTCGTCCAGCTTCTGGGACAGCTCGCTGATCACCAATTTGATGTTTTCTTCCCGCTCCGCCCGCTTCATGCCTACCTTCCGGGCCACGTCCTGATAGCCCTCCGGGTCGATGTAGCGCAGGGACAGGTCTTCCAGCTCGGACTTGATGGCGTACACGCCTAAGCGGTGGGCCAGGGGCGCGTAAATATCCAGGGTTTCCCGGGCGATGGCCACCTGACGGTCGGCGTTCTGGTAGCGCAGGGTGCGCATGTTGTGCAGCCGGTCCGCCAGCTTGATCAGCACCACCCGGATGTCCTTGCTCATGGCCAGGATCATTTTGCGCAGGGATTCCGCCTGCTGCTCTTCCCGGTCGGCAAAGTCCAGCTTGGAGAGCTTGGTCACCCCGTCCACCAGCCTTGCCACTTCGTCGCCGAATTCCTGTTTGATCAGGTCCAGCGTCACTTCCGGGCAGTCCTCCACCGTATCGTGCAGCAGGGCGGCGGCGATGGTGGGCGGATCGATCATCAATTCGGTGATGATGCCCGCCACGTACCGGGGATGGATCATGTAAGGCTCGCCGCTTTTGCGCACCTGGCCCTCGTGGGCTTTTTGCGCGAAAGCGTAGGCTTTTTCGATCAGGGCGGCGCCCGACCCGTCGGCATCGAATTTCCGCACGCGGGCCAGCATTTCGTCCAGGGTCATGTCTTCATACGCCGTGTACGCCATACGTTTCCTCCTTTGCCTTTTCCGCCAAGCGGAACAGACCGCTTTCTTCCGGTTCCCGTTTCTGAACCGGCAGCAGCTTTGCCCCGAAAGGCCGCAGCGATAAGGTCACGAGGTCGATTTCTTCCAGTACCCGCAGGGCGAACAGCGCCTGCGCTTCCGTCAGCGCTGTTTGCCGGGCAAAAGCACGCAGATCCAGGGGCAGTTCCGTTTTCAGCGCCAAATAGCAGCGCCGCAGGCCGTCCCGATCCACGAAAACGCGGGCCAGGGCTTCCTGAAGTTCCTCCGTCCTGTGCAAGGCGTACAGCTCCGCTTGCGGCAGCGCCGCCCGCCAGGCCGCGCCCTCCCCCGTGTCCCCGTCGCAGAAGATCACCCGGCGGAACGCCGGATGGGCGTCCCCCGCGCCGCCGTACAGCAGGATGGCGGAAAACGCCCGGGGATCGTCGGCTTTTTCCAAACAGAAATCCGCGTCCGGGTATTTTTCCCGCAGCCGCAGGGCCGTTTTCAGGCACCGGCACAAAAGCAAGGTACCCTGGCTTTCCCCCATGAGGGCATCCGCCTCCGGAATCACCGGCAGGGGATCGTCCGTGCGTCTTGCTTCCCGCATCAGGCACAGCGCTTCCTTTTCCGGGTTTTCCCTGAGGGTATCGGGCAGCATTTCCAGGGCGTACAGCCTGCACTCCGCGCTGACCTTTCCCCGGAATTCGTTGATCTCCGGGGACATGGCCAGGGTAAGCGCCCCCGTATCCCGTCCAGCCCAATCGCCGCCGCCGAAGAAAATGCCGTCCCGCACGGCCTGTCCCTGCTGGAAGGTGCATTTCAGGTGCCGTCCCTCCGCGCCAACGGGCCGGAGGGAGAGGGGCAGGGCATTTTTGCACAGAAACCGGGGCGCGGGATTGCCCATGCCGAAGGGTTCCAGCTTTTTGAGCCATCCGGCGGTTTCCGCCGTCACGTCCGATAGGGTCATTTCCCCGTCGCACAGGATTTCCGGGATCACGGGTTTTCCCCCGGTCTGCTCGGCCACCGCCCTGGACAGCGCTTCCCGGAAAGCGGGCACGTTCTCCGCCCGAAGGGTCAGCCCCGCCGCCTGTTTGTGCCCGCCGAAGCGTTCAAACAGCCCGGCACACCGGCTCAGGGCCTTGTGGATGTCGATGTCCCCCGCGCTGCGGGCGCTGCCCACGCACAGGTCCCCGTCCCGGGCCAGGGCCACGGTGGGATAAGCGTACTTTTCCGCTACCTTGCCCGCCGCCAGGCCCACCACGCCGCTGTTCCACTGATCACCCAGCACCACGATGGCCTTTTCCCGCACCAGATCCATGCCGCTGACCTGGGCCAGCGCTTCCTTCAATACGAAAGCTTCCTGATCCTTGCGTTCCTGGTTGAGCTTTTCCATTTTCAGGGCCAGTTCTTCCGCCCGCGCCGGATCACGGGTGAGCAGCATATCCAGCGCCGTGCGGGCAGATTCCATGCGGCCGCAGGCGTTCATGCGGGGGGCGATCTGGAACGCAACCTGATCGCTGGAAACAGCGCCGCGAATGCCCGCCCGCTCCATCACGGCCCGCAGGCCGGGGCGGCGGGTATCCCCTACCTTTTCCAGGCCCAGGGCGGCAATCACCCGGTTTTCCCCGGTGAGGGGCACCATATCGGCCACGGTCGCCAGGGCGGCGATTTCGAGAAGCGGCAAAGCCTTGTCCCCCACCAGGGCCGTGGCCAGCTTCCAGGCCACCCCCGCCCCGCAGAGGGAGGGAAAGGCATAATCCCCCAAAAGGGGCGAAACCACCGCGTCGGCGGGGGGCAGTTCTTCCCCGTGGCGGTGATGGTCGGTCACGATCACGTCCATGCCCAGCTCCCGGGCCCGGCTCACCTCCGCAACGCTGGTGATGCCGCAGTCCACCGTGACCAGCACCTGGAAGCTTTGCGCCAGGGCTTCCACGGCGGGGATATTCAGGCCGTAGCCCTCTTTGTGCCGGTCGGGGAGATAGACCTCCCGTTCCATGCCCAGCATGCCCAGGGCTTCCCACAGGATGGCGGAAGCGCACACGCCGTCCACGTCATAATCCCCGTAAATGACCGTCTTTTTTCCCTGCGCCCGGGCCAGCAGCAGCAGATCCCGGGCTTTTTCCATCTGGTGGAGCTGAAGGGGCGGCAAAAGCTGATCCAGGGCGGGATGGAGAAACCGCCGAGCCTCCGCCTCTGTGTTTACCCCCCGGCTGGCAAGCAGCCCCGGCATCCAGGCGGGCAGGCCCGGCAGAGCGGGAATCGCTTTCGCCGGGGAAGCAAGACGGATTTTCAGCATGCCTATCCTCCATAAAATTGGATAAAAAGAGGGCGCCGGGCATGATCCGGCGCCCTGAAATCGCTTATTTCGCTTTACCGAAGAGGGAAGGCTTATTGGAGATCATGGTGAAGCAGAACTGGAAGGCGCGCATGATCACAGTGGCGATGGCGCTGGCCGCCACGCCGGAAGCCAGAACGTAGCCGGTGGATTTGGAGAAGGCGAAGATCATCAGAATCAGGGCCACGGCCAGCACGCAGGCATGCACGAGCCACACGTTCTTGGCAGCCGCGCTGAAGCCCTGCTTGGTGGCGGACTTGGGCGCGTTGCCTTCCTTGATCTGCTTGCTGACGGCGTCGGTGCGGGTGACGGCGGCGTATACGGCCAGCAGCACGCCCAGCAGGATCGCGGCCAGGCAGCCCACGTTCAGCATATGTTCGGTGGGCACGATGATGGAGGCCACGAAGAACAGGTTCAGCACCACCGCGCACAGGATGCCCAGGAAGGCGGAAAGGCCGGTGAGCTTGCCGATGCACAGCAGGTACAGCAGGGCGAATACCAGCATGGCCGCCAGCACGATCAGCACCACGGTCAGCACCATGCCGGAGGACGCGGCCACGTCGCCGGAATCCCGCAGGTTCAGGGTCATGTCCACCGCGCCGTAATTCACCAGGAACGCCAGATTGGCGGCGGTGTTGTAAGCGCTGGAGGTGGAGCCCACGGAACAGGTGATCTTATCGCCGTCCACCATGCCGTAGGAAGAAACGGCGTCGCCGTCACAGGTTACGCTTAAATAGGAAGGATTGGTTTCGGCCAGCTTCGCCTGCCCGTCCTTGGTCAGGGTGAAGGCCAGGGACACGGTGTAGGAGGTGCGGTTGGCATTCAGGTAATTCACGCTCACGTCGGCCTTGGCAACGTCCTTTTCCGTCAGCACCGTGTTGCCTTCGGAATCGGCAAATACGAACTGGCCGCCCATGATGGCCAAATTGCGCAGGGAAGCAAGCCGGGAAGCGTCCATCTTCCGCAGTTCCACGCGCACGGCGTCGTCCTTGACGGCAACCACGGCGTCGGATTCACCCATCTGGGCAAGGCGGGCGCGGATGGTGTTCACAGAATCGTTCAGGGCGTTTTCGGGAGCGTCGTCATTCAGCTTGTAGGCGTATTCCGCGTAGGCGCCGCCGCCCAGGCTCATGCTCACCGGCAGGGAAGCGGGCCACTTGGCGCTGCTCACGGGCACCCAGGGCAAAAGCACGTTCACGCCCTCGGCGTCCAGGTTCATGCCCATGACGGACAGGTAACAAGCGCAAACCGTGATCGCCAGCAAAATGACAAGGCAAATCGCGCCCTTGGCGCCGGAGGACATCGGTTTGCGGGATTGGGTGTTTTTGGTAGCCATAATGAATCTCTTCCTCTCGTTGTGATGCTGCTTTTAAACGCGCTCGCGCGTTTTTTCCTTGTGGTAGACTTGCACATTATACTCTTTTCGGGCCACCGCGTCAAGCGTTTCAGGCCGGGAGCGGACAGATTTGTAGCAAACAATTTCATATGATTCGGCGCGGCCCGCCCTTCCCTTTTCCGCCCCGGTATCTTTTGGTTCTTTGATGGGCGAATCGCCGCAACAATTTTTATATTTTTCTTGCAATTACGTCAGGAATGTGCTATATTAACGTATGCTCGTTCACTGACAAACGCGAAATGTGGACATGCATTTCTTTTCTTTCGCTTCAATCTGCTTCACGAAGCAGAGAAGATAATATTTTCTATGGAGGTATGAACATGAAGAAGACCCTGTCCCTCGTGTTGGCGATGGCGCTGCTGCTCAGCTGCGTGAGCTTTGCCATGGCCGATGAAGCGCCCGACACCTATTCGATGATCGACGCTTTCAACATCACCACCCTGGACTATGTGTACAACAACAAGTCCGCCAACGGCGACTATCTGAGCAACTTCATCGAGGGCCTGCTCACCCAGGATCCTCACGGCAAGCTGGTTCCCGGCATGGCCAAGGAATGGAGCTGCAATGAAGACGCTTCCGAATGGACCTTCATCATCCGCGACGACGCGGTGTGGAGCACCAGCGAAGGCGAAGAGTACGACACCGTGAAGGCCGAAGACTTCGTCACCGGCATGAAGCACGCTGTTGCTACCCAGTCCGAAACCCTGTCCCTGGTCGAAGGCCTGATCGTTGGCCTGAAGGCTTACATCGACGGCACCGGCACCTGGGACGACGTTGGCATCAAGGCCGACGGCAACACCCTGACCTACACCCTGACCCAGGGCTGCGGCTACTTCGACGGCATGACCACCTATTCCATCCTGTGGCCCATCAACGACGAATTCCTGGAATCCAAGGGCGACGATTTCGGTGCCGTGGACGCTTCCAGCATCCTGTACAACGGCGCTTACATCCTCAGCTCCCTGGTTTCCGCTCAGGAAGTGCGCTTCGACGCCAACCCCAACTACTACGACGCTGAAAACGTGTTCGTCAAGCACGTGGTCGTGTCCTACACCGACGGCAGCGACCCCGCCCAGAACTACAACATGTTCGTCAACGGCGAAGTGACCTCCACCGGCATCAACGGCAGCCTGCCCGACGTGGTTGCGGATGCCAACGAGCGCTATGCCGCCAACCAGTACAAGAGCATGACCACCGCTACCTCCTACTGGGGCGCTTTCAACTTCGACCGTCAGTCCTACGCGCTGTTCAACGATCCTTCCGTGATCACCACCTCCAAGACTGACGCCCAGAAGGCTGACTCCAAGGCCGCCATCCTGAACAAGTACTTCCGTCTGGCCGTGTTTGCCGCCTACTCCACCCAGGCCACCCAGGCCAAGTCCAAGGGTGAAGAACGCGCCCTGGACGCCGCCCGCAACACCCTGGTGCCCTACACCTTCGCTACCACCTCTGACGGCCGCAGCTACGGCTCCATCCTGACCAAGTATGTGGAAGAACTGGAACCCGAATTCGCCGGCATCAACCTGAACGACGGTCAGGACGGCTGGTACAGCCCCGAACGTGCCAAGGTCTTTGCCGCCAAGGCGAAGGAAGAACTGGGCGACACCATCTCCTCCTGGCCCATCATCCTGGACTATCCTGTTGACTCCGCCAGCGAAGTGAGAAAGAACATCGCTCTGGCCATGAAGGATTCCATCGAGAGCGCCATCGGCGATTATGTGCAGATCAACATGGTAATGTTCGACAACCGCACCGCTCAGCTGAACGCTTTCTACTTTGTTTCCACCGGTGAACAGAACTCCATCGACGTCGCCTTCGACGCTGGCTGGGGCCCTGACTACGGCGATCCGCTGACCTACATCAACTGCTTCAACGCCTCCAACGGCGACATGCTGAACTACTCCGGTCTGAACCTGGCCAGCGAAATCGAGAGCGAATCCGGTAAGGCTGCCAAGGAAGCCATCGGCCTGTATGCGATTCAGGAAGTCATGGACCAGGCCAGCGCGGCTGTGGGCGACGAGCGCATCGAGCTGTTCGCCAAGTGCGAAGCCATGCTGCTGACCGGCGGCATCCTGCGCCCCTACTCCACCAGCGGCGCCAACCTGATCGTGAGCAAGGTTGTGCCCTTCACCGCCGGCTACGGTCTGTACGGTCAGGCCTCCTTCAACGCCGTTCCCTACTTCAAGTACATGAAGCTGCAGAACGAAATCGTGACTACCGAACAGTACGAAACCGCCAAGGCCGCCTGGCTGGCTGGCGAGTGATCTGTTCCGCACAGAGCACGAAAGCCAAAGGTTAAACTAATCAAAGGCGGAAGCCGGAAGAGTATTCTCCCGGCTTTCGCCTTACCCAGAGGAAGGTTCGCTATTTATGAAAAAAGGGTACATCCTGAAACGCCTCCTCCGCTCCGTGATTTCCATCCTGCTGATTTTATTCGTGGTATTCGTCCTGGTCTTCACCCTGGTGCCCCGGGAGAATATCTTCTTTGAGGACGGCACATACACGAAGCTGAGCGGAAAGCCGGACGATAAAACGGATTATGTTTACAACACCTGGAAAAAGCTGGGCTATCTTGATTACGTCAAGATCAACGACTACTGCCTGGAGCTTTATGAGGCGGGCAGCCCCGAAATGCAGACCGCGCTGAATCCTGATTCCCAGGAAACGGCTGATTTTGTGGCGCTTTATGAGTCCAAAGGCTACACGGTGCAGTATTATACGGTCAGCGGACGCGCCTACGCCTTTAAGGACAGGCCCGTCATTCAGCAGTTGTGGACATGGCTGAGCAATCTGGTGCGGATTGACACCGTCAACAGCGTGCAGGATCCCAACAATCCCGACCTGGAACGGAAAATCTATTTCGGCAGGACGCCCACCGGCGGCCTGGCGCTGATCGGCAGCGGCACCTACCACAAGTACCTGCTTTATACCGATTCGCAGTTCCCCTTCATCCATCAGAATTTCATCACCCTGAACATGGGCGAAAGCTACCCCACCTATCAGGGGCTGGAGGCCCTGAGCGTCATGTTCTCCTCCCAGGGTACGGAGGTCAAGCGTGACGTGACCTTTGAAACGGGCGAAACGGGCTCCTCCGCCATCAATTTCGGTTCCCTGACCTATAAAGAAAAGCTGGATCGCATGGACAAGAAAAAGTTCGTGGATCATTACGCCAACTATACCACCTTCAAGAATCAGTCCTCCATGGTTGGCACTTCCTTTACGATGGGTATATTCGCGCTGCTTCTTGCTTACGGCATCGGCCTGCCGGTGGGCGTGGCCATGGCCCGGAACAAGGACGGCCTGATCGATAAACTGGGCATGCTGTTCATCATCTTCATTACTTCCGTGCCCTCCCTGGCTTATATCTATATCTTCCGCTATATTGGCACCACCGCCTTCGGCCTTCCCTCCGTATTCACCACCTTCGGTCCCGGCGATATCCGCAGCTGGATCCTGCCCATCATTTCCCTGTCGCTTCCCTCCATCTCCTCGCTGATGCTGTGGATCCGCCGGTACGTGGTGGATCAGATGAACTCCGACTACGTGAAGTTCGCCAAAGCCAAGGGCCTGAACCGGAAGGAAATTTTCCGCTGGCATATCTTCAAGAACGCCAGCATCCCCATCGTACACAATATTCCCAGTTCTTTGGCCGGCTGCATCACCGGCGCCATCATTACCGAAGCCATCTACTCCGTAGGCGGCATGGGCAAAATGCTGCCCAACGCCATCAACCAGTACAACAACGTGATCATCATCGCCCTAACGTTCCTGTTCTCCTCTATTTCCGTACTGTCTGTACTGCTGGGCGACATCATCATGACCAAAGTGGATCCCCGTATATCTTTGACGGACAAGGCAGGTAGAGCGTAATGGAAATGCAAGAAGAAAACCTGTTTGAGTTTGCGGAATTCGACGAAAAAGAATCGGAGCATATCACCGCCCCGCGCTATTCCTACTGGAAATCCGTGTGGCGCACCTTTATCCGCAGCAAGGTGACGGTCGCGCTGACCATCTTCCTGATCGTGCTGATTTGCTTTACGCTGATTCAGCCGCTCTATTCGGGGTACGATCCCCTGATCGCGCCAAACATCAATAAGGCGGAAAATCAGTATCTTCCCCCCAGCGCGGAGCATATCTTCGGCACCGACAACATCGGCAACGAGGTGTGGGACGTGGTGTGGGCCGGTGCGCGGAACTCCATCATCGTCAGCTTCGTCAGCACCGCTATCATCATGGTGGTGGGCATCCTGGTGGGCGCCCTGTGGGGCTTCAGCAAAAAGATGGACAAGTGGATGATCGAGGTTTACAACGTGGTCGCCAACGTGCCCTATCTGCTGCTGGCCATGATCCTGTCCTACGTGCTGGGCGCGGGCCTGGGCCCCCTGATCTTCGTGATGACCTGCATCGACTGGATCTACGTGGCTTACTTCATCCGCACCCAGGTCATGATCATCCGCGACCGGGAATACAACCTGGCCAGCAAGTGCCTGGGCACGAAGACCTTCACCATGATCCAGAAGAACATTCTTCCCTATCTGGTGTCCGTCATCGTGACGTATATTTCCCGCGAAATCCCCGCCCTGATCTCCTACGAGGTATTCCTTTCCTACATGGGATTGGGCCTGGGCACCAACTACGCCTCCCTGGGCCGCACCATTTCCCAGTACAAGTCCTTCATGACCGGATATCCGCATCTGTTCTGGATTCCTGTGCTGGTGCTTGCCGCCATCGCCATTTCCCTGTACGTGGTGGGGCAGAAGCTGGCTGACGCGACCGACCCGCGTACCCATCGATAGGAGGCAGACATGAGCGAAATCATCATTTCCGCAAAGGACATCGAGGTTCAGTTCCGGGTGCGCGACAACTATCTGACGGCCATCCGCAACGTGTCCCTGGATTTGTATAACGGCGAAACCTTCGCCATCGTGGGCGAAAGCGGCAGCGGCAAGAGCGTGTTCACCAAGACCTTCACCGGCATGCTGGAATCCAACGGCAAAATCACCAACGGCTCCATCATGTACCACGGCCAGGATCTGACGCAGCTCAAAACCGAAAAGGAATGGGCCAGCATCCGGGGCGTAAAAATCGCCACCGTGTTCCAGGACCCCATGACCTCCCTGAACCCCATCCGCACCATCGGCTCCCAGATCACCGAAGTTATTGAAAAGCACCAGAAGCTGTCCAAGGCCGACGCCAAGGCGCAGGCCATCAGCATCATGGAGCGCGTGGGCATCCCCCAGGCGGCGGAACGCTTCGACAATTATCCCTTCCAGTATTCCGGCGGCATGCGGCAGCGCATCGTCATCGCCATCGCCCTTTCCTGCCATCCGGAAATCCTGATCTGCGACGAGCCCACCACCGCCCTGGACGTGACCATCCAGGCCCAGATCATCAAGCTGATCAAGGATTTGCAGAAGGAACTGGGCTTCACCACCATTTACATCACCCACGACCTGGGCGTGGTGGCCGACGTGGCCGACCGCGTGGGCGTGATGTACGGCGGTCAGATCGTCGAATACGGCACGGTGAACGAAATCTTCTACGAGCCCCAGCACCCCTACACCTGGGCGCTGCTGTCCGCTCTCCCCCAGCTGGGCGTGAAGGGCGAAGACCTGTATTACATCACCGGCACGCCGCCGTCCCTGTACAACAGGATCGAGGGCGACGCGTTCGCGCCCCGGAATCCCCGCGCTTTGAAGATCGACTTCGTCAAGGAGCCCCCCTTCTTCAAGGTCACCGACACCCATTACGCCAAGACCTGGCTGCTGGACCCCCGGGCACCCAAGGTGGAAAAACCCGAGGCAATCCGGAACCTGCACGAAAAGATTCTCAAGATGACGGCGAAAGGAGGCGCTTTCCATGTCGGAAACGACTGACCGCGAGGTTTTGCTTTCGCTGAAGCATGTGGAGATTTCCTTTGACATCGGCGGAAAAAATAAATTCAAGGCCGTTCAGGACGCCAATTTCGATATCTACAAGGGTGAAACCTTCGCTCTGGTGGGCGAATCCGGCAGCGGCAAAACCACCATCGGCCGCGCCATCATGCGCATCAACGAGCTGAGCGACGGCGAAATCACCTTTGAAGGCAAGCGCATTTCCGGCAAGCTCAGCAAACAGGAAGATACCGCCGTGATCCGGAATATCCAGATGATTTTCCAGGACCCCGCCGCCTCCCTGAACGAGCGCGCCACCATCGAATACATCATTTCCGAGGGCCTGTACAACTTCCATCTGTATAAGAACGAGGAAGACCGACTGGCGAAGGTGGACCGCGCACTGGAAGAAGTGGGCCTGCTGCCGGAGCACAAATCCCGCTATCCCCACGAGTTTTCCGGCGGCCAGCGCCAGCGCGTAGGCATCGCCCGGGCGCTCATCATGGAGCCCAAGCTGGTGGTGGCGGACGAACCCATTTCCGCTCTGGACGTAAGTATTCGCGCCCAGGTGCTGAACCTGATGAATAAGCTGAAGAACGAAAAGAGCCTGACCTACCTGTTCATCGCTCACGATCTGAGCGTGGTTCGGTTCATTGCCGACCGCATCGCCGTGATTCATCTGGGCCGCATCGTGGAAATCGCTGAAACGGAAGAGCTGTTCGCCTACCCCATCCACCCCTATACCATTTCCCTGCTCAGCGCCGTGCCCATGCCCGACCCTATCATCGAAAAGCAGCGCGAGCCCATCGTGTATTCCGAAACCACCCAAGAAAAAACCGGCCCGGATTACGCCATGCGCGAAATCAGGCCGGAACACTATGTATACTGCACTCCCGAGCAGGCGAATGCCTACGCCGCGGCGCTGGATCAATAACACATTCATGGTTTTTCCGGGGGAACCGCTCTTTGATGCCCAAAGAGCGGTTCCCCCGTTTCCCCTCCGAGAAAGGCGATAAAAGGCTTGGCTGAAAGCAATGATTCCTCTTACGGCTTTCCTGGAAAGGGGACTGGGGGGAACCTCAATAGACAAAGACCGCCAGCACTGCCGCAGCAAGCAGCAGCAGCAGACCCGTAAAGAAAGGATAGTTCATACTGTCCTTTCTTTCTTCTTTTTTGTCCTCTTTAAAAGCCTTGAAGGGCTTCACGTCGCCTTTCTTCAGGCTGCGTTTGGTCACGTACTCGGCAATATCAAAATCCCCGTGGCGGATCATGGAATACACGACGCCCAGGATCACAAACACCAGCCCCGTCACCGTCAGGGCGTCGATAAACTTGAGCATCTTATTTTCCGAGGATAAATAAGCGTAGACCGGATAGAGCAGCGCGGCCCCCGCGTAAATGGCAAACTGCTTGAGCTTGAAAGACCGAAAATGCATGCTTCCCGCTCCTCCCCCGCTTTTTCAGAATACGCGCAAGCATCAAAAATAATCTCTTTACTTATTCGCTTCCGCGTTCATGGCGTCGATTTGGGACTTGCGCATGATGGTGGTGCATTTGGCGCAGGGCGTCAGCTTGGCGAAAGCGCCGGTGTCCAGCTCGCCGTAGGTGAATTCCGTCATGGGCAGGAAGCGGGACTTCACGCTGGGGCAGTACTGATCCTCGTGATAATACTTGCCGCCGTTGGGATTGTAGTACAGGGGGAAATCGTCGTCCGCCGGATAGGGGCGGTTGCGGCCCGTATCGTCCCAAATGAGCACCTTGGTGTTCACTTTGATGTTGTCCCACAGCCATTTGATGTTCTGGCCCTGTTCGTTGGCCGCCTTCTGCACGCGGATGCAGCCGTGGCTGGCCTTCTGGCCCAGCAGCTTCACGGTGGAGGAATAATCCCGGTTGGCGGCGGGGGTGTCCGCGTTGCCGATGTAGGGCACTTCGTGAATGGCGCAGCCGCCGTTGACGCGCATGCCATAGGCGCACCACAGGTTACCCGCAGGAAAGCCGCCCATTTTACTGATCATCACAAATTCGCCGGAGGGCGTTTCGTTCCAGGACTGCTTGGAATTGTTCAATCCCGTGGACACCAGCAGACTGCCGATGCACTTGCCCTCGGAGAAAATATACATGCGCTGTTCCACTTTATCGATCAGCAGGCCGTAGTCCGTGCGGGGGGTAATGGTTTTCAGCAGGGAGGTTTTCACATAGCCCTGAATCAGATCGTCCGTCACCCCGTAGCCCCGGCGGCTGGCGCAGTTGGGGCCGTAAGAGGAATTGTAGGCTTCCACCAGGGTCCACCCGTTGTCCAGCGTTTCCAGGACGTGCAAGCCCTGGGAATCGTAGGTGATTTCGCCGACGATGTTGTCTTTTCCGCTGGCATTGTCCGGCGTTTTCCGAAGCTGGTATACATCCCGCTGATCTTTGCCTTTGACCTGGCTGCTGTCGATGACCACGAGGGGCTGCATCATCACTTCCCAAATGGCCGCTTCGTCAAATTCGCCGATAGGCAGCGTCCAATAGTTGTTTTCCCCATCCAGGGGCGCGCGGGCGCTGGGGATCATGGTTTCCTGCATCGGTTCCGGCGTGGGATCGGACAGAACGGTAACGGCGCCGGGCGTCACAGTCAGGGAAATCCGCTGGGCCGTGCCCGTATAGCCGGTTTCGTCCGTCAGGGAAAACTGCACGGCGTATTCGCCGGGGGCGATGGGGGTGCCGTCGATCATGCCGTCCCAGCTGCCCGCGCTCTCTCCCGCGGGCACCGCCCGGGAAAGCACGGTGATCCAGGTATCGCTTTCCGCCGCCTTGACGCTCACCGTCAGGGTACCGGGCTCGTTCACCTGGATGTTCAGGGGCCACGCATCCCCCGAAGCCAGGGTTTGCCCGGCGGACAGGGACAGGATGCGGGGGCTGGGTTCGCCCACCGTGATGGGCTGAACGGCGCTTTCACCGTTCAGGGTAACGCTGAGCAGATACGCACCGGCGGGGATGTCGGTTCCCGCGGCGTCCGCGCCGTCCCAGGTCAGGTGGTTGACGCCGGCGGAAGCGGAAACGCTTTCCCGGATCACGGAATAACGCTCCCCCGTGGGCAGCAGCAGCTCCAGCCGGGCTTCCCCGTCCGACGGCGCCGAAAAACTGATACGTTCCATTTTCCCCGGCCGAACCGCCGCCGGGTATACGGTAAAGCCCAATCCCTCCGCCAGCGCGGCGCAGGAAAAGAGCAAAAGCAGCATCAAGGCTGCGAGACATTTCCACATGGTATCCCTAAAACTCCTTCGCAAAATCGGCATAAAAATGCCTCATGTTATTTTATCATTTTTCTTTCGTCCTCACAAGAGAGAAATGTGTCAAAAGTGTAAATTTGAAAAAAGCTGTAGTTACCATTCAGCTATCGCTGAATGGTAACGCACAAGGGGGAATCCATCCCCCTTGCGGGATTCCGCAGACTCAATCGGCGCAAGTCCGCACAGCGGAC
>JAEEGG010014764.1_pt1 | contig 16488 bp, 10 predicted proteins | sample 9134161 | NCBI WGS metagenome assembly JAEEGG01 (sample SAMN16246543, study PRJNA631951) | gut metagenome | biome: gut microbiome; feature: rumen; material: CR-attached | host: Bos | place: Iran: Karaj | collected 2018-10
GCAGACCGTATGAAGGAAACTTGTGGCCTCAACGATGAGCAGTACAAGAAAGTAACTGAATACTACGTAGAGCAGTCAAAGGCTCAGATGGAGCAGATGCAGAAGATGATGCAAGGTGGCCAAGGTGGTGGTCAGATGGACTTCCAGGCTATGCAGAAGCAGATGCAGGAGCGTCAGGAAGCTCAGAACAAGTTCTTGAAGGGTGTGCTCACAGAAGATCAGTTCAAGAAGTACGAGAAGGCTCAGGAAGAGCAGCGTCGTAACTTCCAGGGATTCGGTGGCGGTCAAGGCGGTCCTCAGGGACAGCGTCCACAAGGTCAGCGTCCACAGGGTCAGCGTCCTCAGGGTGGTGGCTTCCCAGGCGGTGGCTTCCCAGGCGGCGGTCAGCAATAAACTCAATAAGTATATAAGGTTCTCAAAGACTTTGAGAGAGGTCAATGCAGTTAGCATTGACCTTTTTTATTCACTGATACCCTCGAACTTTAAAGAAGAGAAAGAAAATGATAGCATAAAGATAGAAAAAAAGCAAATTGTAAATAGTAAATGCTAAATAATTCGTATCTTTGCACTCAAAATGAAGCAAAGCTATATGGAACAGAATCTTTTGATATATAACACGCTGACTCGGCAAAAAGAATTATTCCGCCCACTCAACGCCCCACATGTAGGGATGTATGTATGCGGACCTACTGTATATGGTGATGCCCACCTGGGACATGCACGCCCAGCTATTACGTTCGACATCGTATTCCGCTACCTACAGCATCTTGGCTACAAAGTAAGATATGTGCGCAATATTACAGATGTAGGACATTTGGAGCATGATGCCGATGAAGGAGAGGATAAGATAGCGAAAAAAGCACGTTTGGAACAATTGGAACCAATGGAAGTGGCTCAGTATTACACTAACCGTTTCCATGATGCAATGGCTGCCTTGAACGTATTACCACCATCTATCGAACCACATGCTACTGGTCACATCATCGAACAGGAACAATTGGTACAGGAAATCCTCGATAACGGATTCGCATACGAATCGAACGGTTCTGTCTATTTCGATGTAGAAGCCTACAATAAAAAACATAAGTACGGAATCCTATCCGGACGTAATCTCGATGACATCATCAACAACTCACGCGAGTTGGCTGGTGTCGGCGAAAAGAAAAACCAAGCAGACTTTGCCTTGTGGAAAAAGGCATTACCCGAACATATCATGCGCTGGCCATCAAAGTGGAGCGACGGATTCCCTGGATGGCACTGCGAGTGCACAGCAATGGGGCGTAAATATCTTGGAAACCATTTCGACATACATGGAGGCGGTATGGACCTCATCTTCCCACACCATGAATGCGAAATAGCACAGGCGGTTGCCAGCCAAGGTGACCAAATGGTACACTACTGGGTACACAACAACATGATTACCATCAATGGGCAAAAGATGGGAAAGAGTCTTGGGAATTTCATCACCTTGCAAGAATTCTTTGACGGCAGTCATAAGGATAAAGATGGTAACGAAATGCTGACACAGGCCTATGCACCTATGACAATTCGATTCTTCATCCTTCAAGCTCACTACCGCAGTACTGTTGACTTCAGCAACGATGCACTTATCTCGGCAGAGAAAGGCCTGGAACGATTGATGGATGCTCACAAAGCATTAAAATCTATCCAACCTACAAACGAAGGAACTGTAGATATGGCATTTGTTGATGACCTGCGCAAAAAATGCTATGAAGCATTGAACGACGATTTCAACACCCCAATAGTTATCAGCAACCTTTTCGATGCCACACGTGTCATCAATCAGATTGTCGACAAGAAAGCCACTATTACAGCTGCCGTTTTGGAAGAGCTTACAAAGGTATTCGAGTTGTTTACCTTCGATCTGTTAGGCTTGAAGTCTTCAGTAAGCGGACAGAATGGAGGCGCTGCACGCGAAGAAGCATTTGGTAAAGTGGTGGATATGCTACTTGAGCAACGTATGAAGGCAAAAGCCAACAAGGACTGGGCTACTAGCGACATGATTCGTGACCAGTTAGCTGCATTAGGCTTCGAGGTTAAAGATACAAAAGACGGATTCACTTGGAAACTAAACAAATAATCTCTATAGCACTAAAGAATACGAACCAATTCCAAAAGATATGAGCAAATTCCAAAGAATACTACAAAAATCACAGAAGATACTGATGTTCACATCCTTATTCTTCTTGGTCGTTTGCTTAGGTGCCTCGATTTGGGCCGCTAATGTCTTAAACGATAATTCTCTGTACTTATACTCAGCAGTTTTTGTACTAGCAATTATCTGGTTCAGTATCACCATCTATCGAAGTTACAAAAAATAAGTATTGCGAAAACAAAAATCCCCCCTTGAACGCTTAATTCAAGGGAGGATTTCTTTTCGATAATTCACTATTCCAATAATTTCATTAAAGTATTATCATCAGGATGTTCCGAATAGTAAGCGATAAACTCCTTAGGCGTCATACCAAAGTAATCACGGAACGTATTACTAAAATGAGAGTGAGACGAGAAACCAACTCGATAGGCTACTTCAGACACATTCACATTATTGTTTATCAAAAGGTATGCTGCTTGTTTCAAACGATAAGAACGAATGAAGTTATTTGGCGATACACCATAGCGGTCTTTCATTTTCCTATTCAGATGAACTCGGCTGATTCCTACTATGTTTGCCAACTCGTTCACTCCAAATGAGGAATCATCAAGGTTCTTCTTCAAACTCTCATTGATACGTGCAAACAACTTATCATCAGCACTATCGATTGTTTTTTCTGTGTAGTCATAATCAACTTCTGTACGACGCATCTTACCCATCATTTTCTCACGTACCTTGATACCTTGAATAATAGCACTCTTCAGTTTCAACACATTAAATGGCTTACTGATGAAATGATCGACTTGCAGATTCAAACTATTTATCTCAGCCATATCACTATTCTCGCTAGTCAGCATGATGATAGGGATACTATCCGTCTCAGGATTGGACTTAATTCGTTTGCTTAACTCAATACCATTTCCGTCAGGCATCCGAATATCTGTCACAACAGCATCAGGGCGAGTCTTCAGAATCTCCTGCCATGCTTCGTTACCACTATTAGCAGTAAACACGTTAAATGCATCGCTGATTTGCGTTTTTATGTAAAGGCACAAGTTCTTATCATCATCGACAACCAAGACCGTCTTCTTTGTTTTGTCAACATTGTCAGATTCCTCATCTGTTTCTTGCTCCATTTCTATATTTGCAAACAAATCATCCTTAGTTTGGAATTCAGAGTCTTCTTCGCCTCGGGGTGACAGTTCCTCTTCTGTTAGATGAATCTTATGTAATGGGAATCGCAAGACAAACTCAACACCGTCTGGTTCCATATTATGAACATTTATAGTACCGTGATGTAGGTTTACGAGTTCGTTTACAAGATTCAATCCGATACCTGAGCCTATCGTCTCATTGGTCACATTATTTGCTTGGAAGAACCGTTCAAAGACATGAGGAATATCCTCCTCTGAGATATACGAACCACTATTGTATATTCTAATCTCGAACCAATCTATTGCATCTTCCATAAGACTCTTAGTCCTTACGAGTATACGTCCGTTTTCGGGTGTATATTTAAACGCATTTGACAGAATATTCGAAAGGATCTTCTCAAAATGTACCTTATCAACCCATAATGTCTCACTCGGATTGAGATGGTCGATACGATAATCGATATTCTTTGCTTTAGCATATGATGAGAAAGAATCAAACACATCCTTCGAATAGTCGTTGAAATTCACTTCTGAAAAATGAAGATGGAATTGTCCATTATCAATTTTACGTATATCCGTTATTTGTTTTACGGTCGTAATCAAACGGTCACAATTCAATTTCATAACGTTATACATTCCCAACAGACCTTGATCAGTGGTCGAAGCTATCAATTGGGAAAGTGGGGAGACAATCATCGTCAACGGAGAACGGAGTTCGTGAGCAATGCTGGTAAACATCCTTAATTTAGCTTCTTTCAGGTTTTCTTCCTGTCTGACTGCCAACAACAACTGTTGCTGACGTTTCCGCTCCGCATAGATTCTAAAGCCAAAATAGCCAAGAATAAAGAGTACAATGAAATAGGTTAGCCATGCAGCGACAGTATTGTACCATGGTTGATGGATATTGATTAGCAATGTCTTTTCTATAGCAGATTGTTCGTTGTTCTCCAAATAAGCTTTCAGATGGAGCTTATATGAACCTGGCGGCAGGTTTGGATAATTAGCCTCCAGGTCAGCACTTGCAAGATGCCATTCTTGGTCATACCCTTCAAGATAATATTGGAAGCGCACTTGATTTGGAGTTGCAAACTCAGGAACACCAAACGATACTGCAACAGAGTTTTGATCGTGCGACAAAGAAAGTTCCGATAGAGCAATTACATTGGCATTCATCGCATTCTGATGCTTAAATGGTATATAGCGGATAGGCGCTCCATTAATCCTCACAGACGTAAAGCTAATATCATGAATCAATTTCTTCGGCACTCTCATCAATGTCGCATTAAACTTGATGATTCCATTATCACCACCAAATACTATATCATGCGAAGGGGTCATAACGTGAGCATTACGATGGAACTCTCCAATATAGTATCCGTCAAACGATGAATAGCTATAGGACTTCATCGATTGCTTGTCAATACGCATGACCGATTTTGATGTTGTCAGCCAAATATCTTTGTCAGCAACTTCAATTGATTTAACATTCTCTTCTGGGAGAATCTCAAACGACTCGCCATTCTGTATATTATAAGAGATAAGCCCCTGATTCGTTCCTACCAATAGGGTTTTGTTCATGATGGCAATACACTGAGGCATCAGGATACTCGATTTAGGGAATTTCACTTCCTCACCTTTCTTGGTTTCGATGTTATAAGAGAAAATACCTTGTGCAGTTCCTATCCAAAGTGTACCAAAGTCATCACAACATAGCGAATAAATCCACCCATTGAACGACATCGTAGAAAATAGGTTGGTAACCGTTTTGTTAATCAAATCAACAACAAAGACTCCCTGTCCATTCGTACCGACAAACAACAAGTCTTTTTGTGGATAATATTTTAACATCATTACAAAACTGGTTGATAGGAACTTTAGCCAATCTGGCGTCACAAACTGGTTTCCTTGTAGGTATTGTAAACCTCCACCATACGAACCTACCCAAACCGTATTTCGCTTATCGATAGCAATCGTTTGAACTAAAGAAGATGCTAATCCATTAGAATAGGGTGTAGTGGTTTGGTTTCTTCCTTTAATTTCAAGTTTGAACACTCCACAGCCGTCTGTTCCTACCCAAAATGCATGGTTGTCGTATGCAATAGATGTCACACTTGTTGCATTAAGCTTGTTGTCGTTTGGAGAGAATGCATAATAGCCAATCTCGTTTCTATTTCTTGGTACGACAAACACTCCTTTCTGAGCAAACCCAATGATCAGATTACCCTCTTTGTCTGCCGCAAAGGATCTAACTTTGGCAAACTCGATATTCATGCTTGGATCATTATAGTGGAACGACGACAACGTTTCCTCTGAAGTCATTTGCCACAATCCATGATTATCTGTTCCTACGAGTATTTTATTGTTCTGATCTTCAAACAGGGTGGTTATCGGCATCGGGTTGGTAAGCGCATTTGGTGTCGCTCTCAAGATTTTCTGCTGATTATCATATACCAAAATACCATGTCCCGTACCGAAATAAATATTCTTGTTTTTATGGCTTTGGATTATAGAGGTGACATTATTAGTCATAAGAATACGATCCACATCAGGAGTGGTTTGGTATGTTTGCAAAGTCATCGATTTCAGGTCAATCTTGAATACTTGTCGAAAAACCACACACCCCCAAAGATTACCATCTGAGTCAATATATATCTGGGAACAGAAAGGGAATGGGGCAATTTTTCGTAGTTTCCTCGTTATGACAGTATCTACTTCCTGTGTCTCTGTGTTAAAGACAAACAAGCCATTACCTTCAGTCGAAATCAATTTCATATCAGGTTCTATATAATCAATGATATGATTCACAGAATAACCCATTACAGAATCCTCATCCACACTCAGTATCTTATGCTCGAGGGTGCAATTTCTTCCGTTCAACAAATACAGACCATTACTCGTTGCTAACCAATACTGGTCGTCTCGAAATTCTACAACCTTTTTATAAGCATTAATAGCACTATGATTAGGGAATAGTTTTGTAACATCATAAAAATGGGTACCATCGAACACGTTTATTTCTGAAACACAGGAAATCCATGCCAGTCCTTTTGAGTCAATATCTACAGAATACATGTCGCTGGAGGTCAAACCAGATTGTGTTGTGTAAAGTCTAGAAACTTGCGCAAATGTAACATTGCAGATTGGTAACATCAAACATAATACAGCAAGTTTCTGAATGATTATTGAAAAGTATTTCATACAATTCTTTGATTAGTCTTCTTTTAATAGTAATGCACTGCAAAGTTAATACTTTTTCAGTATTTCAAAAAGTAAATAAGCAAATTCTTCTATAAAAATTGTAAAAAATGTAACAAATAACGCAATTTGACAGTAACTAATGGCATTATATTGTTTAAAATGCAAAAAACTCTTTCAAATTTGAAACATTGGTTTGGCGCTATTAATTAAAATTTATACCTTTGTACTTGGAATCCAAAATATATGACATTTTCAAATTTATATAACACCAATTTATTATTTTTTAATCAAAACAATTTTACGAATGAAAAAAATCTACTTTGTGCAGCATTTACAATTATAAGTTTTGCTGCATTTGCTCAAGATGTTCCAGACGCTTCTCAATGGAAGGTTGGTGACGATGTTTCAGAAGCAGTAGGCTTTGGAAACTTGAGTTTCGAAAACGATCCTATGGATTATTGGAAAGTTAACTGTACGAAAGGCAATCCAAATCAAACTGGTGGATTGTTTGAAATCTACGATGGATCGGGTGATGTGTTCCAGTACCTTTATTTACCTGCAGGTATGTATGAGTTAAACTGTCAAGGTTACTATCGCTTTGGTACTTCTTGGGATGTAGACCCAAATTCTTACAACGATGGCACATGGAAGAACTTGTCTTTGCTCTATGCAACAGCAGGAACCTATGACATCACAAGCGAAGAATTCACTGAATCAGGTACTACATTCTCTAATCCCTTGATGCCTCGTTTGTTCGAAGGCGTAATGGAGCAGTTGTATGTTGGTCCAAAGGAAGGCGAAGATGGTTATCCTGGTTGGGATATGTCTGATGGAACATATTTGGATGGTCGTTGGGGACCTTGTTCTATTCCAGGTTCACTTGTTTGGTTTGCTTCAGACAAGTATCTTCCATTCGAAAGCGATGAAGATGAAACAGTATATAACAAAGTTACATTCTTTGTAACTGAAGCTTCCTGGGTCAAGGTTGGTGTTCAAAAGATTGAAACAAAAGATGCTGACTCTTTCATGGCTACCAACTTCCACCTTATTTATAAAGGTACAGCAGATGATGCAGCCAAGATTGCATTAGCATACAAATCACTTGAAATAGCACAGAAGAAGGCAGAAACGCTTGCTGACGAAATTATGGTTGATTATCAAGCTCTCGGCGCTATGCTTCTCGATGCTATTATGGAGCTTGATTACGATGACACTACTGTTGAAGGTATTGAAGCTGCAACTATTGCTTTCAATGAATTATTCACCAATTACACTCAATACTATCAAGATGCAAAGCAACTTACGACAGCTATCGCAGCAATGGAAGAGTTGGCCGCAGCAACTGACTATGAAGGCAAGGAAGCTTTCTTAAAGGCTATCGATGATGCCACAACTGTTGCTACAGCAACCGATTTTGACGCAGCAAGTAGCCCTGAAGCATATAAAGAAGCATATAACGCTTTGACAGAAGCAAGAGGTGCTTATGTTTTGACTCGTCCTGCTATTGATGGTGTTTACAACTATTCTGACCTTATCAATCAACCATTCTTCTGCAACAATGAATTCAATCCAACATGGGATGAGGATTTGCAGCAGTATATCTTCAGCGATGAGATTGAAAGCAGTTGGTGTACTGTTACGGAAACTGGTTATAACGACTTGGTGAACGAACATGCTGACTGGATTCCTATCTCTAGCAACGTAACTATCGCTTCAAGTGGTAATGATGAAGGTCGCTGGGTCATCAACTCAACTACTTGGCACGGGGGTGGTCCTGCTTCTGTAACTCTTCAGCACGGATATCCTGCTGTTGGTGGTTGGACCGCTGAGCCTACAGGCAATCCAGAACTTCTCCATCAGACAATAGTTAACCTGCCTAATGGTTACTATAGCATGAGTGCTCTCATGTGTAATGTACAGGCAATTTCTGATCTTCAGTATGTTTATATCGAAGGAACTGGTGGGGTACAGGAAAAAGCTAACCTAACCATGGGTGCCCAAGGATGGTGGGGCGGTTGGAGCCGTAACTCAGTCTGGGAGAAACTTGAGACAGGTATGGTTGAAGTTACCGATGGTAAGGTTACAATCGGTTCAAGCTCTGACTCATTCTATGGTGTTACAGGTTTCCAACTCTATTACTATGGTGAAAAGCCAGACTTCACAGCTATGATTCGTAAAAAACTTGAAGCCGTTTCTGAGGAAATGGAAAACCTTACATTCCCTGGTGACTTTACTTATGTTGAAGAACTGATGAAGACGATACCAGCTACAATCACTGGTTTCGAGGCATACGAGGCAGCAAATAAGACAATCGCAGAGATTTCTGAATACACAGCTACTGCATTTAATTATCTGAATAACTGGAATCTGGGCGACCGAATTGCAAATGCGCAAGTTAACTATGAACCAGATGCACCTGAATACAAGATTCTCGACAAGATGTTCGACTATTTCATGACTATCGGAACAAATGCAACTGATACTTATAAGACTGCTCAAGAGGCATCTGCACTTTATGACCAGTTAGAGGCTTATTTCACTTATCGTACTAAGGTTGCTGAATATGCTTCTTACTATCCTGCAATCAATGATATCATCGCTGATCAGAACACAGGATTGATGGCTGGTATCACTTCAGAGAAGCTTGACAATTACACCAAGTCTCTCGAGGATGCAGAAGCTATTGGTGCTGCTGCAGATATCGCTAAGATACTTGAACCTCTTGGTTTGGACAAAGCTACTCCAGAGAACCCTGTTGACATCACGCTGATTGTTAAAAATCCTACATACGATGAAGGTAGTACAGGTTGGGACGGAGCTATTACAGTAGATAATCGTCTCCACAATGCAGAGCGATTTAATACAAAGTTCGATGTTAGTCAAACCATTAAGTCTCTTCCTGCAGGATGCTACCTTGTAAAGGTTCAGGCATACTATCGTGATGGTGGTAGCGCAGGTGATGCAAACTCAGGTGTTTACTACAATTGGAACGTAGCTGCAAACAAGAACATGGAATATTGGGATAACAAGAATGTTGAACTTTATGCTCGCACAAATGAAGCTGAGCGCGTTGAGTATGTTCAGTCACTTGCAAGTGTTCAATATACAGAACCTGGTACTTACAGAATCTTCAATACAACTGACGATTCAAATATCGAACAGGTTGTCGATGAACATGGAAATCCTGTCTATGATGACGAAGGTAAGGAGGTATGGACAGATCCTGATACCCTTTGGTACACTTACGACGATGCTGAAATTTCTTGGACATTAGACCAGCGCGTTTATATTATCGAAGAGGGTGATACTATTGCAACTTACTACTATCCAAACTCTATGGAAGGTGCAAATGCCCGCTTCAACAAGACTCCTGAGGCATATCAGAACGAAGTTGTCATTATGGTTGAAGAAGGTAATAATCTCACATTCGGTATCCGCAAGTCAACAGAAATCGACAACGACTGGTGTATGTTCGACAATTGGAAACTCTTCTACCTCGGCAAGGACACACCTGAGGCTATCAATGAAATTGCAGGCAAAAAGAATGCTGTCAAGGCTATCTTCAACCTTGCTGGTCAGCAGATGAACGGTCTCCAGAAGGGTCTCAACATTGTTGATGGAAAGAAAGTGTTTGTGAAGTAATTTGTTTCTGACCTATAGGTCTAGGTCTCATTGGACCCATAGGACTCATGAGACCTATAAGTCCTATAACTACTACATCAAGGTGCTCAGGCAGGCAATGTCTGGGCACTTGTTTGTTTCACATATAATGTGGCCATTATGGAATGCGCACTTATGTTTACAATCCATTAACGTTGCTATATATGCTTAAGAAAAGGGTCCCTCTTATATATAAAATAAGGTGTAAGAATCGTTTTTCTGCAAAAAAATGATAAATGATAAATGGTAAATGGTAATTATTTCGTAACTTTGCCCTGCTAAATATGTATTATGGCACAAAATGATGTTGATTTAAAGATAGATGTCGAAGCTATCGTCAAGAGCAAGGCGGGGAGTAAATACAAGTATTTCCCACGATTTATTGTTAATTGGCTCAAAAAAATCCTTCATCAGGATGAAGTGAACCGCTATCTTATGGGGCGTGCCAAAGGAAAGTTTGGACAGGATTTCCTTGATGAATGTGTGGCATATCTCGAAATGAATCTCGATGTCAGAGGATTAGAGAAACTACCTTCGAACGAAGGCAATCGATACTACACCATCGTTTCTAACCATCCGCTGGGAGGAGAGGATGGAGTTGCCTTAGGCAGCATCTTGTGCCACAAATACGATAGCAAGATCAAGTATCTGGTCAACGATGTACTGATGAATCTGGAAGGATTAGCTCCGCTATGTATTCCCATCAACAAGACGGGTAACCAAAGCCGCAACTTCCCCAAGATGGTCGATTTGGCGTTCCAATCTAAGAACAATGTGCTGATGTTCCCTGCTGGTCTTTGTTCGCGCAAGCAAAACGGAATCATTAGGGATTTGGATTGGAAGAAAACATTTATTAGCAAGAGTATCGAATACCAACGAGACGTGATTCCTGTGCATTTCTCAGGACAGAATTCAGAGCGATTCTATCGCATTGCTAACATCTGCAAAGCATTGCATATAAAAGTGAACATCGCTATGTTGTTTCTCGTTGACGAGATGTATAAGAATGTAGGAAAATCATTTACCGTTACCTTTGGTGAACCAATTCCTTGGCAGACATTCGACAAGTCGAAGTCGCATGCCGAGTGGGCACAATGGGTAAAGGATAAAGTATACGAATTAGATAAATGAAAGAAATAATTGATCCCATCAGCCGAGAGGTACTAAAATCGGAACTCACGGAAGACAAGCGTTTGCGATTCACCAATCGCAGCAATAACGAAATCTATATTGTCACTTGGCAGAATGCGCCCAATGTCGTGAAAGAGATTGGACGACTACGCGAGATTGCTTTTCGTGCGGCAGGAGGGGGAACAGGTAAGGATATGGATCTCGATGAGTTGGATGTATGCGACAACCCATACAAGCAACTGATTGTTTGGAATCCAGAAGAAGAGGAAATCATTGGCGGCTATCGCTATCTGTTGGGCACAGAAGTGGAATTCGATGAAAAGGGACAACCTATTTTGGCTACCTCACACATGTTCCATTTTTCCGACACATTCATCCACGAATACCTTCCCTATACGGTAGAGTTGGGTCGTTCATTTGTGACATTAGAGTATCAAGCAACTCGCAGAGACACGAAAGCGCTGTTTGCCCTCGATAACCTGTGGGACGGTCTCGGAGCCTTGTCGGTTATCATGCCAAACTGCAAGTATTTCTTTGGAAAGATGACCATGTATCCATCCTACAACCGTCGATGCAGAGACATGATTCTCTATTTCCTTAACAAGCATTTCCCCGACAAGGACAACCTGATTGTGCCGATGAAACCGTTAAAAATCGAACACGACCCAAAGGAATTTGAACAGTTGTTCTGCCACGATGACTTCAAGGACGATTATGTCATCCTGAATCGTGAAATACGCAATAACGGGCTCGACATACCCCCATTGGTAAATGCTTACATGAGCCTTTCGCCAACGATGAAGATGTTTGGTACAGCTATCAATGACGGGTTCGGCGATGTGGAGGAAACAGGCATCTTGATTGCTATCGACGAAATCATCGAGAGCAAGCGTATCCGCTATATCGACAATTTCGCAAAGGAACATCCCGAACTGGTCAATCAATCGCTCAAGGTGCTCTCTCACATTACCTCTGGAGTCAATAAAGTAAAGAAAAGAACAAAATAAGACGGCTAAGCAAAAAGAAGGAAAACAAAAAAATTAGAAAAAAATGCAATTTTTTTTGCATATTGTTTAAACCTTTTTCATTTTAGTCAGTCATAGCTTTAAAGTAGTAAATAGGTGTTTATCATTTTTTAGAGGACAATGGCACGAGAGTGTAATTATCCTCTTTTTTTGTCTAACTAAATCAGTAGTAAATCGTTAAATATTAAATGATATGATGGATTGGAATCAACTTATCTCAAACAAACGACTGGGTCAGGAAGACCTTCATTACCAGAAGAAAGACGACCGTACGGAGTTTCATCGCGACTACGACCGCCTGATATTCTCCTCACCCTTCCGCCGTCTTCAGAACAAGACACAGGTGTTTCCGCTTCCAGGCAGCATCTTCGTCCACAACCGCCTGACTCATAGTTTGGAAGTAGCAAGTGTAGGACGTTCGCTGGGCGATGATGTAGCACGCCGATTGTCCGACAAACACCCCGAACTGAAGGACTCTCACCTCTCAGAATGCGGCTCTATCGTCAGCGCTGCCTGTCTTGCCCACGATATGGGTAACCCTCCGTTTGGGCATTCTGGCGAGCGTGCCATCGCTGCTTACTTCACAGAGGGAGCTGGTCAGAAATATCGTGAGTTGGTGACTCCAGAACAATGGAAAGACCTTGTTCTATATGAAGGTAATGCGAATGCTTTCCGCTTGCTCACCCATCAGTTCAAAGGACGTCGTCCAGGTGGATTCGTCATGACCTATTCCACCCTAGCATCCATCGTGAAATACCCCTATCCAGCCATTTATGCTGGCGAAAAGCAGAAATTCGGCTTCTTCCAAAGCGAGATAGATACCTATCGCAAGATAGCCAACGAATTGGGAATACTCCAAACGAACGATAACGACACCCAACCCCGATTCGCACGCTATCCGCTAGTATATCTGGTCGAGGCAGCAGATGATATCTGCTACGAAATCATGGACATAGAAGACGCACACAAACTCAAGATACTCACCACAAAGGAAACCCAAGAACTGCTGATCAACTATTTCGATGAGGAGCGGCAGAAGAGCATCAAAAGCGTATTAGAAAAAGTGACAGACGTCAACGAACAGATTGTTTACCTGCGCTCATGCTGCATAGGAGCCTTAGAAGCAGCATGTGTTGATGTGTTCATCAAGAACGAAGAAGCCATCCTCAACGGCACTTTCAAAGATTCGCTTGTCAAGCATATCGAAGGACGTATCGGCGATGCTTACAAGGCGTGTGAAAAAACCTCCTACGACCACATCTACCGTAGTAAGGACGTGGTTGACATCGAGTTGGCTGGTTACAAAATCATCAGCACCCTTATCGACCTTTTTACCACAGCAGCTATGACGCCTGACGGAGCCTACTCCAAGCTGTTGCTCGAACGTGTATCGAAACAATACGAAGTCATCGATGAAGGCGAAAACAATGTCTATCGCCGCATCATGGCTGTACTCGACTACATCTCAGGCATGACTGATGTTTACGCTCTCGATCTTTTCAGGAAAATCAACGGCGAGAGTATCCCAATTATCTGATGAGAACGGATAAAAACACGATGAAATGGGGAAAAATACAATAAAAACTGCAAAATACGATGAAACGGAGGAAAACGATGAATACGTTAAAAAACAAAGAAAAACGGGCATATTCCTCAGTTGTTCTCCAAACGCACGTATTAGATATATAGGTGCTGAGAATAGTGCGCCCTAGGGCGCACTGCAGTACGCCTTAGGGCGCACTCGAGTGCGCCTTAAGGCGTACTATTTCAAGTGGCTAATGACGATAGAATGATTGCTTCGACCTGAAGGTTGGAGCATTTTTTGACTTTTTATCCCAAACTTTCCACCCCCTCAAGAAGCTGAAAAGGGCACAAAACATAGGCCACAAGCTTTTGTAAGTGTGATTTTTGTAATTTGAAACTTTCCACCCCTTTTGCTTGTTCGGAACAGAAAAAACTTGTAACTTTGCAGCCGAAAATAATTATTATTTGCAAATTTATGAGATCATTTGGTATTTCTGTGGTAATGATGTGTTGCTCTGTTTCGTTTGCACAAGGTCCTACAAATTATGACTATCCAAGCGAATTGGCAACCCCTATTCACGAGTGGCTTGTACCTTGTGAAGATGTGTGTAAAGTACAAAAAGACGGAAAGCTCGACTTCAGGACGGAGAAATTTCGTCTGCTGATACCAGAGACTGCCAGCTTCGGATTTGTGTACGATCCATCGATGTTTCGTGAGTGCTCTTTGGTATATGATTCTGTAGCTCATGCTCTTGTCTACTGCATGCCGGGAACGGACAAAAAGTACGATTCCATCGAGATGCACTATATAAGTGCCACAAGACGTGATATTCCTGTGGAGCCTATTATTCATGGTAACGATACGATTCAAGTCGTCAAATGTGAATTCACGGATGTTCCCATTAACTATACGGAACCTGAGGTAAGCAGTTTTTCTGTACCGATATCTGATGATGCTGCAAAGAATTTGCGACAATTATGGGACGGAGCCGTGAAAACAGCTAAGATACCAGAGGAGCCTTGGATCAGGTTCAACGATGAGAGTTGGGATTTGAATTATTATATGCCACCAATGGTATTGGATGGAGAAACATTCGAAATCTTCGTAGGCAAGAGATGTGTTACACAATGGGCACCTCAGGTAGCAGGAAAGGTTCAGATGCTGCTGATGTTCTTAGACCAACTAGGCGAAGCCGTGCATCAGGAAAACAAGGCAAGGGTGGATTCACTGGTAATGGTTTCAGAGTTTTTCGCACCATTGTTCAAATCAAATAGTTACATCCCGGAAGGTCCCCATTATGCACGAGATAAGCAGATAACACCCAAGACCCATCTCAGCCAATTGGACGAAACGCAACGAAACGGTTATCTCAGAAACAAGGCGCTTGAGGTAGTGAAAATGTTTTCGTATGAATCAAGATCTAAGACAAGTGTGGAAATCACTGGAATACAGACACTTAACCCAAACTACTCTTTATCGCCAGAAATGCGAGCATGTTACGGTAGACAGTTCTATGAGGTTATCATTCGTTTTGACGAAGAACTGCATTATGATGTGAAATGGCCGTATAAGGCAAAAGTTGCGATATGGGAAAGCGACGGAGAGCCAATGGGTGTGGTATTCGGCAACAAATGGGGTCATCATTTCTTCGCAAATCCGTATCGTGAATGGGTAAGTCACGAACCAACACAACTAATGAGTATTCCACGTTGATGGAAAACGCCCAATAATCATCATTAACAAAAAATGAGGAATAATCGCATTTGTTCTGTAAAAAATACAAAAAGTATGAATAGTTCTATACATAAGATGTTACAGCATTTGATTGCTTGCCTGTTTGTTTCCTTCATCACAATAAGTGCGCAAGCTACAGGTCAGGAAGGTGATATCATCACCATCGAAGGCACAGAATGGAACCTGATGGGAAAACCCATCGATTTCGATTCCGTACTTTATCATCGACTGTTGGATATTTTGCCCAAAGACAGATTATATTCAACAGCCAACTGGGATGGCTACAAAGCCTATTGGAGCATCCGAAACGACTACCTATGTCTTGACCGCATCGAGGTAGAATTATATAATGCAGAAACGCGAGAGAGACGGACAGCCAATATCCCAGAGGCTGATTTGCAACGAGTGTTTGGCAAGTATTCGAAGCCACAAGGCATCGTAGCTTCGTGGTTCAATAGGGACATTAGGGCCACTAGGGGCAAAATGCTATACTATGTTCACGACGATTACTTCCGCAACTTGGAGTATGAACAAATCCTGACCATCAAGCAAGGGAAAATCACTCGTCGACAATCCTATCACAATAAGGTTGTCATAGAGGAAGGTTTTGACTTTAATATGGTTAAAGGACAGGAGGATATCCATCGACTCTTCCCTCTCCATACGCAATATTATCCCGAGTTGGCTGGCATTGGGCGAATCGTTATTACCATCTCAAAGGTGAAGTTGGACGCGAAAGGCAACCTTGTGGATTGTAGTGTATCTGTATCAGGCAAGGATGGCAAAATAGAAGGTTTGGCTCAAGAGGTGAAAACGCTTCTGAAACAAACCCACCCTTGGAAGACACTCTATATCAACGGCGAATATGTATCAACCCGCTACCACGAAAGTATTAAGTTTCCTTACAATCTGAAAGAGGAGAGCGTCAATTCTGCCAAATAATGT
>JAEEGG010014766.1_pt1 | contig 16483 bp, 24 predicted proteins | sample 9134161 | NCBI WGS metagenome assembly JAEEGG01 (sample SAMN16246543, study PRJNA631951) | gut metagenome | biome: gut microbiome; feature: rumen; material: CR-attached | host: Bos | place: Iran: Karaj | collected 2018-10
TGAGAATAAGAAAATCTTACTCAAGTCCTCGGCTGGAGACAACCTGTATCCACGGGCATCTCTCGACAACCTGGTGGATGTCGTCGGCGGCACGACAGCCGTGCAGGTTCCGACGCTGGACAGCGACGGACATGTCGCAAGGCAGTTCCTGCCGGAAACCATGTCCTTGTTGGACAGTGACGGACGCATCGACAGCCGCTATCTTCCGCCCGACTTCTTTCCTCCTGCGGCGAGAGTCACTGTGAGCGGCACAGTCTATGTGTCATCTGGCGCTCTGCTCAGAGACGTTGAGGAGACCTCCGGTTTCATCCGTGTTCTAAGCGGTGGAACCGCAAAACGGATCACCGTCACATCCGGCAACTTCACTGTGTCGTCAGGAGGCGCCGCCACCGACATGACATGGAACAGTCCCGGTATCATGTACATCCCAGGCGGTCACGTTCAGTATGTGGACTGCCGGAAAGGCAGCATCGAAGTTCAGAAAGGCGGGCATCTGGAACATGTGACGGCAAACACAGGATGTCTCCTGTTCGTTTCGTCAGGCGGAACAGCCACCGATATCGTCGAATACGGCGGATATATTCGTGTCCCGACTGGGGCTGTCGGTCAGTTCGTTTCGACCGTCATTCCGAATCTCGCTCTTTCGGCCTCCCAGTCCGCGACGGTTCACAGCGGGAATCAGGTCAGCAATGCCACCATTTCGAGCGGCGGTTCACTTCACGTTTTCGAGGGAGGAACGCTGACAGGGCAATGCACCGTTCTGAACGGCGGAAGCATGGTTCTGTATAACGAATCCATTCTGGATTTCCGTATTGCGGACATGTCTCCCGGAGACGTCCCCAGATTCAACGACATGACGAAAATATCGAAAAGTGGCAACGCCGTGGTCTCGTACACTCTGACCATAGCGGAAGACCAGCCGTCCGGAGTATATGCACTTGGCGGCAACTGTTCCTCATGGACCAACCCCATGCGGGTTCGGACGGACGATGGCACGGACATCGGGAGTCTTACTTTGAATGGCTCACTCACGACAAACGGAATGGTCTGCACTTTGTCAATCGTCGACAATGTTCTTTCCATGACAATCGATCACCTATAAATCCAACGAAGAAGGAATTCTTACATGGCTGAGAATAAGAAAGTTCAAATCAAAAACACAGGCGGAGACAGCCTCTTCCCGCGGGCTACGCTGGACAACATCGGGGTGAATATGGCATCCAACACGACCATGATTGCCTCTGGCGGGAAAATCCTGAACTCCTATCTGCCCTCTGCAACAAGCACCGAGGCCGGGACTGTTCAGCTCGCGACCGATGTGGAGACGTCTTCCGGGACCGTAACTGGCAAGGCTGTCACCCCTGCAGGCATGAAGAATGCAATGACGTGGACGGCAATTCAGGACAAGGGAACCTCGACCATTGTCGTACAGCCGGGCGGAGTGTACAGAGGCACTTGCCTGACCGGCTCCCGGACCATCAGCGCAAATGCGACTTCGGAGTCCATGTATGGAGCGGATGCCTATGTGGAGATGTTCCTTGACAAGGGAACCAGCGTGAAGACAACTGGTGCGTTGACTCTTATGACACCTCTGACTGCCGGAGCTGGCAACAACTGCGTTGTTAAATTCCGTGGTGGCAAGGCGTATATGTATCAGGAAAGCACTGATGCTGGCTACCTTGTGACCAATAGTTCGGGTGACTCTGCGACATCCGGATCCCTCGCTTATGGAATTGCCAACGGAAACAAATGGATTGTTGTTCCTTCTATTTCTTCCGCAAGCATTATGGTCGGTTATTCCAGTACCAAGGTTCCGGTGTCGACGCACGTGAACATTCTGGGAAAAATCACCAGCGGAACAAGTCGGCAGAGCCTCTATCTTTACTGCGATCTTACTTCCGGCGGCATCTCGCTAAGAGATGTTGATTTCTCTGGAGGAGATTGCACCACCGACAGTGCGACTTCTGCGACGACCCCTATTAGAATCTACGGTCATTGTGGGATTGGCAGCATTAAGCCGTTCACAAATGGCGGGGTTTTCGTGGTCACCTCGGGTGCTACGCTGGAAGGAAGAGCAGGTTCTTCCGGTGGACTGAACTTTTCCAGTTTTGCAGGGATACCAAGTACGCTCTCCTGCACCAACGCCACGCTGAAGGACTTGAAAATCACAAACCTGAACAGCAGTCCGAGCAATGCGGACCACGGTCCCATTATGAAAGCCTTCAATGGAGGGTCGGCGTGTCTTGACACCGTCACGCTCACATCTGCCAGAGCATGTCTTGGAACCGCGTATTCCAGAGGAGACCTGACGTTGTCCAACTGCACAGTTCAGGGAATCGGCATGATGGCGGACGGTGCGATTGTTGGTTTTACCTCCCAAAGCAAGGTCACCATGTCCGGATGCGTGTTCAACTATGTGAGGGCTTCCAGCGGAACATATGAGAGCAGCACCAGAGCTCTTGTGTCCGGCGTCATCAGCGGATTCGGTGGGCTGGAAATGCACGGATGCACAATCCAGAGCAATGTCATGCCTTTTTCCAACTGCAAGACCATCTTTGTGTCGAAGCATTTCGCAGATTCCTCCGGCACGTTCAACATGTCCAACTGTTTCATTACGGGAAACACCGCATACAACGGCGGAGCCATGACACTGTATCCTGCTGCGGGAGATATTCTCGACTGCAACATTACCGACAATGTCGCTTCGTCTGGCGGCGCACTTCACCTTTCCGGGTATGATACGAACAAGCACGGTACGGTATTCAACCGTTGCGTCATTTCCGGCAACACCGCTACCGTCGGCGATCTTGCTTATGTTGAAGGGGCCTATGTAACATTCAAAGACTGCACTCTCGGCGGCACGATTTACAATGCGGGCTCCGGATACGGGAGCATCACCATTATCGGCTCCAACAAACTGGATACTGAGGTTCAGGCGGAAGCGACCAATTCGCAGACCATCCTGATTTCCGCAGGCGCGACTCTTGACCTGACGCAGTGTGAACATCACACCTCGAATGTGCTGTATTCGCCTCTGTCGAACGGCATTCGTGTCGGCTACTGGAGCAGAGGGACGTGGACGCAGGAAGGAACCGCCACTGTTATCCCATACGGCGGCGGCGCAAATGTTTATCTTTCCGGGTCTTTCCAGAAACTGAACAGAGACGGAACAACTGCTTAACAAGAGGAGGCGTAAACAATGAAGCTTTACACTTTCGACGGGCAGACCTTCAAAAGTCTGCCCGATCCGTTTCAGAACATGAGCCCGATGTCGGACGAACTCTTTGAGCAGCTCGGCGGCACCATTGCGGACGACGGCAACCCGACGCCCGAACAGGAATTCGAGGCGGCCTGCGCTCAGTTCCGAACCATCTGCGCCGCTATCGGACAGTTCATCGGTGAGGAAAACTTCCACGGCGGCTTCGGAGAAATGGCATCGTTCGCAAGTTCCGAAGCATACCAGGCAAATCCGGTCATGGGGAACGGCCTCGCCATCCAGTGGTCGGCTGCCAACGAGCAGGGCAAATACTTCGGTTCAAAAATCGGATATGGTCAACCTCAGTGGTGGTATCGGTGCTGGGAACTGGCCGGAATCGAAATCGATTGATAGGAGCAATAACCATGACTTCCATTGAAACCATCATCGAGCTTTACTACGAAGCTCAGAAGTTCCACCTCGAAAACACGGACATCCTCGAACGGTACTCCTTCGAGGACCTCGCAAAGATCTACAACGGCATCGGACCGGATTCGTTCCCGGCATGGCTGCGCAAGGTTATTTCCTCCCTGCATCCCAGCCTCGCTCCGGCAGCCCTCATCCATGACGTCGAGTGGCACGAAAGCGACCGGACGAAGGATTCCTTCTCCGAATCCAATGCACGATTCAAACGGAATGGAAAGGCCGTCGCCAAGTGTTCTTTCTCGTTCTTCAATCCGCGTCGCTATATCGTCTGGAATCAGGCACGGAGATTCGGGAACTACTGTGAACTCTTCGGATGGAATGCCTGGTGTTCTCCGTGTGAATGCCCGATCTGCGAAAAGGCGCGTGAGCAGGCGAAAGCGAATGGATGAGCTTGCCAGCCTCGCTGTTGTGTTCATCTTCGGCTTCGTCCTACTTGTCCTGTTCCTGCTCGTTCTCGCAATCATTTTTACCCTCAACTATTGAAAGGCTGAAAAAATGAAAGATTTCTTCCTCACTCTCGCCATTCCCGCTCTGCTTGTTCTGAGCGGGTGTTCGCACAACGTCGTGACCTATGGTGACGGCATCGGTTTTGACATGGGCGTCGATCCCGAACATTTCTCCGCATCGTTTACCCTGCGCTACGGCAAGACCATGACCGCCATCACCCGCGACAATGTGGAGATCGAAATGGCCGGCAAGGCCGATGCTGATGGCGTTCCTGCTCAGAACGGCAAGTCCAAGGTCGGCACTGACGGCAATCTCCGTGTCAAGATCGGCAGACAGATTAACGGATATGCCGTTGACCTCGTGGAAGCCGGAGCCGATCCCGGCAAGGTGGTCGAAGCACTGACCGATAAATAAAAAAGCCACAGAATACCACCGCAAGCCTCTGTCCGGCTTTCCAGACACGCTCAACGTGCGGTGGGTTTTATTTCCTTCGCGGAACTTGACAAATCCCGATTCCCGTGTTATAGTATCAGGTTTTTCGCAAAGAATATACAGACTAAAGAATCCAAGGGAGTGTCGCACTATGCCCGCAAGAAAACCTTATCAGAAGATGCTGAAACTTCCGAAGCACTGGAAGATTTCAAGAGTCGAGCATGCCGAAAACGGTTCGCGTGTTGATCTCTGGCTGAAACACGAGCCGCATGTCTTTCGCTGTTCCAAATGTCATGAGCCCGCAACGACCTATGCCCACATGGAGGAGCAGGTTCTTCTGCATCCCGACACGAGCGAACGCAGGTTGTTCCTGCATGTCCGCCGCCCTCTTGTGAGCTGTCATGAGCACGGGATTATTCCCGGCAAATTCTTTGCTGAAGGTTACGCGGAAAGCGAATGACGCACTGTTTCCCGGCTAGGCCTCTGCCTGTTTTCGGGCAAGCCCAACCTTGCCGGGCTTTTTCTTTCCGTCCAGGTCTGACCTCGGTCAAGCCTGGCGGATTTTTTTTGCTTTCGCGCCGGAAGACACGACGGCTTTTGTGGCAGACTTTGGGCTATGTTTCGCGCAAAGCATAAGCGGTTGGTTCAGGGGCATCCTGCCAAGGGGCCAACCTCGGCCAAATCGGCCTTTCTGGCCGTTCTTTGGCATAAATCATATTGGACCTGCGCGAGCAAACGCTCCAAATCTTTCTGCGAAAATTAATAGAAAAACCACTTGACTTTTCTATAAACGCATAACCAAAGAGTCTTCAACTTTTATTCGGTTTACGGCTTGCTTTTTGAAAAAACGAATTATCGAAGAAAGATTGGTTTTTCTTCGGAAATCGACTTGAAATCGAGGAAAACCATGCTCAGAAAGAAAGATCTATTAAAAATGCTTATCTCTCTATAAAAGACTGGATATTAACAAAGTATGCGCTTAATTAATAAGCGTGGAGCGAAGCGAACGAGCAACGCTCAAATCAAGAAAAACCAACAGACGGAGGTCAACATGAAGAAAGCCGAAAAGATCGCAACAGCAACCAGAATCGTCCGGGAAGAAATCGAACCCTGGGAACTCGAAATCACGGGTAGCGGAACCCACAAGCATCCGCTCCACATCACAACGAACGGCAAAGCCTGTGGCGATGGATGGGATGCCTTGGTAATCTGCGAGAAAGGAAAGATTACCGATGTCGATGGTTCCGGCCGCTATCAAGACATTGACCGACATGTGAGCTGGGTTGAGGACGTTGCCAAGAAACTCATCAAGGCAAAAATCCGGAACTTCACGCTGAGCGTAACCAAGGACTGACGAACACGAGACCCGCTCAGGCGGGTCTTACCTTTTTGCCGTGCAAAACTAAAATTGAGAAACCTCGCCCGGACAACAGAGGGCTTTCTTCGCTCTGGTTGGCCTATGTTTCGCGCAACACATAAGCTCTTCCTCTTGGGGCATCCTGCCAAGGGGCCAACCTCGGCCAAATCGGCTTTTCTGGCCGTTCTTTGGCATAAAACATAATGGACCTGCGCGAGCAAACGCCTCAAAACATTCTGCGAAGATTTATAGAAAAACCACTTGACTTTTCTATAATTGCATAATCCGAGAATCTTCGTTTTTTTCTTCCGAAACAGACTTGACTTTGTAGCCTTAAAAAAACTGAGAAATGTTCGATATTTCTCCGGAATAAAACTTGACTTTTGGAAAAAAGCATATTCGAAAACAAAGCAAAAGAATAATCGATATTTCTTCCAAAAACGACTGGCTATTAACGAATAGTACGCTTAATTAATAACAGAGCGGGAAGCATAGGGCAACCCAAACAACAACAAGGAGAAACAGCATGAAAAGGAGAATCGAAAGCAAGATTCCCGAAACCTTCTGGAACACCGAAGCCGGTCAGAAAATCGCCGGGGCTATGCACAGCGATGGCTGGGAAGCTTCGGACTGCCTCACGAGCGTGATAGACCTTCTCGAAGAGGGGATCAAAAACACGCAGGACGCGGCAATCGTCGAGGAGCTGAAGAAGGCTCGGAAACAGGTGGTAGCCGCCAAGAACGCCTTCTGGAAAGCGTCCAACCTCCTCAGAGAAACAGGCTTCTGAATCGCCACCCCGCCGCCCTGAGCGACGGGGCTCTTTTTCCTATGCACAACCAAAGATTCTTCGATCTTTCTTCTGTTTTTCACTTGACTTGTTTCTATTCCATGCTCTGTCAAAAGAACGCCACTATTGACAATCTGCAACAGCCTCATTCTGAGCACGAAATAAAACCGAATAAAAACCGATAATAAAACGAAAAAGCACTGGCTATTAACGAAATGTGCGCTTAATTAATAAGCAAGGAGCGGGTGGCAAGGGCCGCACGCGAAACGAAACAAAAACCTGCCAACAGACGGAGGCACAAGATGGACGAAGAGAAAATCCTCAGAGACACCGAAACCGGCGAAGAATTCACCTATGAGGAAATCGAAGCCGAGTACGAACGACTCAAACGCGATGGGGAAACCGAAGTGGAAACAATCGGAGACTACATCGAAAACATCACCGACCCAAACGGAACATGCGAGTGGATCGACGAAATCTGGCACAAATGCGAATGGTGCGGTGAAATCTTCCCCGAAAGCGACCTGCGAGAAGAGAAGGACCTCGGCTACCTCTGCGAGCACTGCATCCTTGCCATCTCGAGCCGCGGCGAAGACCTCTACCTGAAATACTGAAAACCAAAACGGGAGCCCGCCGAACGGCGGGTTCCCCAACAACCAACGGAGAACAATATGAAACAGTCAATCATCGACAAACTGAGCGCCCCCATACAGAAGGACATGCTTCGAGTCGAGGGAATCATGAAAAAACTGGAGATGAATTTCGCGGAAGGCTACATGGACGAGGTCGCGGAAGCGATATGCAGAATCCGTCCGCAAACACAGACAAAAGTTCGCCCGATTGATTTGAAAGAAGCATGGGAGTTTTCCAATAGAGCAATAAGAGTTGCGACCGACCTTGCCCGGATAAAACTTGCCGAAAAAATCAAGGCTGAATACCTGAGTCGAGCAACTGCCGATGAAACCAAGTTGAAAGGCTGGTCAAATAAAGCCGCACTGTACTTCATCTACGGAATGGATTACGAACGCCCCATCACTGAAAAGCTTGATAAGGCGGTCGAGGCAGAAGTCTACGATGAAATCAAAAAGCACCTCGGATTCGAATAATCCGAACCCAACGCCCGCGCGACAGCGGGCTTTTTACGTTCGCTTTCGGCTATGTGTCGCGTGATGCGTCGGATCGACCTATTACAAAATGCGACCCCCTATGCTAACTCGGCCAAAGAGCCGTTTCCGGCCGATGTTTGCGAAAAATCATAATTGACCAGGCCGAGCAAACGTCCAAAATCTTTTCTCGATATTTCTCGGAAAAATCCGGAATAAAACTTGACTTTTCCGAAAAAGCATCATCGGAGAATCTTCGATATTTCTTCCGAAAAAGACTTGACTTTATCAAAAAGGGATTTCCAAAAGAAAGTTCGATATTTCTTTCGTTTTTGGCTGGATTTTTGTTTTATCCATGCTCCGGCATTCTTCGGCATTATTAGATATTCCGAATCAGCCTCGTTTTGAGCACGGAATAAAAGTCGAATAAAAGTCCTTATTTCTTCGATTAACGACTGGCTATTAACGAATTATGCGCTTAATTAATTGATGTCGAGCGGGCGGCACGGGCCGCTCGCGAACCAAACAAAAACTCCAAAATGACGGAGGCTCAAGATGAGCAAAACAAACGTGAAAGTGAAAATGGTCGGAGAAGACGGAAACGCGTTCGCCTGCTTAGGGCGGTGCCAACAGGCACTTCGGAGAGCGGGCAAGATGGAGATGTGGGACGAGTTCCACAAGGAAGCGACCTCGGGCGACTACAATCACCTGCTCGCCACCATCATGGACTGGTTCGACGTGGACCTCTTCGAAGACGAAGATGAAGACGAGTACGACTTCGACTGCGAAGGCGACGAAGACTGAACCCACAACAGCATGGCCCGCCACCTGGCGGGTCATGTCCAACCGGAGAACGAACATGAAAAGACTGCAAACCGAAAGCCTGATCGCCGCGATGGACAGCATCTGCTGTGTGGCCACGGGCGAGCCGAGCGGAATCTCCGAGGTCTGGAACGGAGACCTGGACGAGCTCGAGGAACACCTCGAAAAGATTGAAATCTATGCCGAGGACGAGGGCATGACCGAAACCGCCAAAGAGCTGTTCGCGGCCGCCCACCACATCTTCGAAGCCTTCCGAAAAGAAGAGTGAACCACCAACAGCATGGCCCGCCGCCTGGCGGGTCATGCCCAACCGGAGACCCGAAATGAACCCCAAAGAAACCAACCTTTTGATTGATGTGATTGAAACCATCTGCCTCGTCATCGGAAAAGGTAAACTCAGTAATATCCACGAGATATGGGATGGCAAGAACATTGAGACCGTCAGAATTTACCTCGACAATGCTGAAACCGAAGCCCTCGACAGAGGTGATATGACCGATCAGGCAATTGAGCTGTTCAAAGCCGCACGGCACATCCTCGAAGCCTTCCGAAAAGAAGAGTGAACCCCGAACACGCCCGGCCGGATGCCGGGCAAATCTTTTTCGCTTTTTCTTCACTTTTCGATTTGCTATTCGGAAATACCATGCTCCGAATCTTTTTCTCGTTTTTCTTCGCTTTTACACTTGATATTTCAATAACCTCATTATGAGGCATTGAAAAAAGAAATATGAAGAAAGAATCGCTTTTCTTCGATAATCGACTGGATTAAAGTTGTTTATGCGCTTAATTAATAGCAGAGCGAGGCTGAACGAGGCCGCGCGAACCAAACGAAAAACTCCAACCTGACGGAGGAAAACGACGATGAAAATCATCAGTCAGAACGACATCTGGACGAGAGCCAGAAAAGAGGTCAACGGTAAAACCTACGACATCAACATCAGACGCATCAGAGAGAAAGACCACGACGGCATCTACAGGCCGAAAACCTCGGTCTGGATTACGCTGGGCGGAGAAGAGATTCACGATGCTCCGGTGGAGCTGGCAATCTTCAAGGAAGTCTGCGAACGGTTCAACATGTTCCTCAACCCTGGGGCAGTCGAAGAAGGGTTTACGGAAGGTCCGCACAAAATGGTCAAAATCGTAAAACACGATGGAGCATGGACGATTGCCGAAGCGCTCTTCGAGAAAACAATCTACCATATCAATGTGAAGCACTTCGAGGAACCGAGCAGGTTTGGAATTCAGAACGGCAGAATCAGCAAGCTCTGGATTCGCGAAGAAGGAGAAATCGAGCCGCTCGTGAACTACGACCGCGGCTGGGATGTCCGGCCCAGAAGCAAGGCCGCCAAAGCAATCTACAACGAAATCCTCGCGATGTACAACTGAGGGAGGAACGGACATGGCAAACAACTTCTTCATCGAAATCTCGCTCGAAACCGAAACTGCCGAACAAGCCGAGGAGCTCCGCAAGGAGCTCCAGATGAGCTTCGCAATCGCCCGTCGCGAAAACGTCGGGGCCTTCTTCGGAAACGATAAACGCTACCTCTTCGACGCCCACTGCGACCAAGCTGCCACCAACGTCAGCATCGGCGGCTGGGTCAAGTGGGGATACAGCGACGGCGAATTCACCGACATGTTCCGCTGGCTCAAGAGCAAGGCCAACATCAAAAAGTTCCGCATGGCATACGAGGAGCTCATGACGGACCAGTACGGGGAATACGAACTCCACGCGGACGGCGTGATGTGGAACAACTTCCTCGAAGAAAAAGATTTCCCGACCGAGACGGATGACTTCGACCTCTACTGCGAAAAAGTCGAGGAAGCCTTCCGAAAGAAACCTGCCACCAGATTCATCAAGGTCGGCTGAACAGAAAACCACCAACGGTCCCGCCAGCCTGGCGGGGCCGAATAATCGTCAGTAATGCCTTTTCCGCAGATTCGTCGGACGACCTCTTCGCCTCCGTCAGGGCCGCCGTCCGCGAATCTGCGGATTTCTATGCACGGGTATCGCAATTATGCGAAACGTCGCTCGCTTATGCCGGAACGTGCGATCATGCGCCTGGGGTCGCATGTTTCAAATCGAACGCCGGGGATACGTCGGCCAAATATCGGCCTTTCTGACGAACGTTTGGCGTTTTGAATAGTGATCAGGCGCGCAAAGCAGCCCGAAACCGGGCATCGGGGCCGATAAATCTTTTATCCATTTTTCTTCGCTTCTTGGCTGGATTTATCGTTTTTCCATGCTCCCGAATAAAGTCCGAATTAAGTTCGATTAACCTCGAAATCTGACTGGCTATTCGCGAATAGTACGCTTAATTAATAAACGAGCGCGGGAGATACGGAAGCCCCGCGGAAACCGAAACCCAAACGAAGGAGAACAGAAAATGCCAGACAGATTCTTCACGGCAACGAAATGTGCAAGATGCGGCGGGTCGCTTGATGGCGGCAGGATAATGAGCCGGTTCAATGAGGATGTCCTCTGCCTCGACTGCGAACGCGAAGAGCGCCAGCACCCGGACTACCAGAAGGCGGCCGATGCGGAGCTCGCCGCTGTTCGTCGTGGTGACATGAATTTCCCCGGCATCGGCTGGCCGGGAAAGAACGGTCGCGTGAAGTGAACCAAGAACAACAGGCCGTCGCCGGAAGGTAGCGGCCGAACCAAACAATCGAGGAGAACAACATGAGCACACGAGCAGGAATCGGGATAACGAAATACGATGGAACAGTCTGGGCTATCTATCAGCACAGCGACGGGTATCCGAAGGGTGGAATAGGAGAAGCTCTGGCTGAATTCACCAGACGAGAAGATGTCGAAAGATATATCTTTCAGGATAACGCCCCTGCCGACATGGGGGGACAAAGAATCGTTCCCCGATCAGGCAAGGGATTATTTCGGAGCCGAGTACGCTTATCTGTTCGAGGACGGTCGGTGGCTGGTTTGTGAAATTCACATCAGCTCGCATTCGGAATGGCGTGAGCTGACGGAGGTGTTGAAAGAACCTGAACTATCCGAACCCTGAAAACAATAAACTCGACAACAGCCCGCTCCACACAGCGGGCTTTGTCTGCGATCTTTGGGCTATGTCCCGCGCAAAGCATAAGCTCTTCCTTCAGGGGCATCCTGCCGAGGGGGCAAGATCGCACAAATCGCCCTTTCCGGCCAACAGCTGCCATAAACATAATCGACCTGGCCGAGCAAAGGGTCGAAATCTTTTCTCGATTTTTCTTGAAAAAAGATTTGACTTTTCGGAAAAAGCATAACCAAAGATTCTCCGATAATTCTTTCGAAAAAACACTTGCTTTTCTCAAAATCGCGTTACAGAAAGAAAGTTCGATATTTCTTTCGTTCTCCGCTTGACTTCTTCCTTTTCTATGCTCGAAAGAAAGTTCGATATTTCTTTCGTTCTCGACTTGACAAAGCGTTTTTCCATGCTCGAAAAGAATAATCGATCTTTCTTCGCTTTCTGACTTGACATTTCTCTTTTGCCTCATTTCGAGCAGAAGACCGGATTTATTAAAATAATCGTAAGAAAGTTCGATAAAAAGAGCCTTTTATTCGATAAACGACTGGCTATTAGCGTGTTTCATGCTTAATTAACTAATGCCGAGCGGGATGCACGGGCAACCCGCGAACCAAACAAGAATGCCAACCTGACGGAGGCAACACAATGAGCGAGAACAAAATCCTTGACACCGCGAAAACCCTGGGCTTCGGAACGGAGCTCGAATACACCAACATCAGCCGCGAAGGAGCCGCGAAAGCAATCAAGAGTGTGGTCGGCGGCCGCATCTTCCACACCCCCTACAGCGAGACATGGACAGTACGCGCTCCTGACGGAAGAGAATGGAAGGCGATTCCAGATGGAAGTCTCCATGACCGGGCAACCTCGGCGGAGGTCGTCACACCCATCCTCCACTGGGAAGACCTCGACACCCTGCAGGAGGTGGTGCGCGCCCTGCGCCACGCCGGAGCCCAGACCCCGTCCTGCACAAGCCAGCACGTCCACGTCGGAGTGGAAAGCTTCACCGCGGCACAAATCGCGAACTTCGCGAGAATCTGGTACAAGCAGGAAAAGCTGATCCTTAAGGCCCTCGGAACCCTGCCGAGCCGCCTCTCATGGTACACCCGCCCGACCGACCGCGAGTTCATCGAGCGCCTCGAAAAAACGAAACCTCAAACCCCGCAAGCGCTGAATAGAGCATGGTTCGGCCACACGGGCCGAGGGCTCGAACACGTCCATGAGGCAAGGTACCGCGCCATCAACCTGAACAACGTCTGGTCCACAGGCACGGTCGAAATCCGGGCTTTTAACGGATGCAACCACGCGGGCAAGGTTAAAATGGCCGTGGTCCTTGCCCTGATGATAGCCGCCAAGGCCAAGACCGCGAAATGTGCAAGCACCAAGAAACCGCGCGAATACAACGAGCAGAGCGCCGCCTACGACATGAGAGTGTTCCTCCTCCACCTCGGAATGATCGGTCCGGAGTTCAAAAACATCCGCAAGCACCTCCTCGCTAACTTGCCGGGAAGCAAGGCATGGAAGAATGGCAAACCGAACACCTGACCGACCAACCTGAGGAGGCCGGGCAACCGGCCTCCTAACCTCAGCATATCTTGCTGAAAAAGCAAGTGGTTCTTTGAAATAAAACGAAAGAAATTCGGATAAAGAATGCGGCTTTCTGCGGGTTATGCCTTTGCCAGAAAGTCAAGTCCAAATCCGAAGAAAAACGAATCTTTTCCGCAGTTTTGCCGGAGACCTCACTCGCCTCCGTCAGGGCTGTCTCCGGCGAAACTGCGGATTTTAATTCGAGCAACCTAAAGCGATACCCCAATGCCGATTATGCGAAACGTCGCTCGCTTTCGGCTCAACGTGCGATTCGGCAACCGGGGTAGCACCCCCCAAATCGAAGCGTATAAATCCAACCCCTTAAACGGCCCCGAAACGGCCATTAATCCCCTAAAGAATAGGAGGTCAGACGTATGAAAATCAGAATCCACGAAACAGACTTTGACGGCAATCCTGTCGCCTGCACCGGAGAATATCTCGAAGGTGCAAATGCCACCGAGATTGTCGAAGCGATGAAGAAGAATCCATTCCAAATCGGTCTCACAGTCGAAGAGTACATGCGAAAAACTCTCGACAAAATCGGGCAGCGGGAATACGTCTTTACGGAGGACGATGCCGCTTTGGAATTCCTGAATCTGCTTGCAAAACTCAACTACGCTTCCTTCGAGGAGCAGGAGGTCAAGGTAAAATGAAAGCTATCTTCATCGACGCAAAAAACGAAACCGTGAGCATGATCGAGGTCGAAAACAGTCGTCAGGCCATATACGACAAAATCGGCTGCCGGCTTATCCAGATTGTTCCCTTTGCCGGGGAAAACATCGTCTGCGATGAGGAAGGTCGCCTCAAGACGTGGACAGATGGTTTTCAACTTGGCTCATGGCGCATCGTCGGCAACGCGCTCATCATCGGCGATACCGAAGACGGAGATTTTGCCGACACGAAACTGTCCATGGACGAGATCATGGAACAGATACGGTTCTTCGACAAGGACGAACCGCTTCCGCCGCCGAGATTCCGCGTGATCGGGCTGTAAGAACTTTATCCAAGAAACCTCATCTTATTCTCCGAAAGAGACTTGCGTTAATCAGAAGCCATGCTTAATTAATGTCAGCCGCAACAGAAAGGAGAAATTATGATTCAACCCATCTTCTACTTCGCCTACGGGTCAAACATGAACCCGAAACGAATGCAAAAACGTTGTCCGGGGGCAGTGCCGCTTGGTATGGCAAAACTGCCGGACTATCATCTATCCGAACGCCTTTATGCGGACATCGACTTCAAGGAAGGGTTCTGCGTTTATGGAGTTCTCTACTGTATCTGGGACAAACATATTGAAACGCTGGACTTCTTCGAGGGCTACCCTCGAATCTACCGCAGAATGTGGCTTGCGGTCGAATACCAGAATGAAATCGTTCTTGCCATGACTTACGAAATGACAGCCGAAACAAAACGGATTCGCGAAGGGCAGCGTTATACAAAAAAATACCGCAGAATCTGCTCAAGGGGCGCAACATTCTTCAATGTCCCGAATTCATTTGCCATACGAAAAAAACATCCTGAACTTCAACATCGAAAGGAAATCAGTATGAAAACAGTCAAACTCATCACCTACGGCACACTCATGACCGGAGAATGCAACCATCGCTTCTGCGCAAATGCCGTCAACATCACGCCCTGCACAATTAAAGGGACGCTCTACGACACAGGCTGGGGTTTCCCGGCATTCGAACAGACCGGAGACACGGTCGTCCATGCCGAACTCATCGAAATTCCGTTCAAAGACTGGAAGCATGTGGACATGCTCGAAGGCTATCCCAGGCTCTACGACCGGAAGCTCATTCAGGTGACACTCGCCGATGACAGCGAGGACACCGGCTGGGTGTACATCATGAACAAACTCCCCGCCAGCGCAAAGGTCATCCCGTCCGGCGACTGGAAGAAGCGGAGGGAGAACCAATGAGAGCCATCAAAATCGATCCCGCGAACAGAACCATTGAGGAAATCGAGCTCGCCGTCGACCCGAACCGGAGCCTGGGGGAGCTCCGGTCGATCATCGGGGCTGAGGAACTTGAACTCATCCCGCTCGACAAAAGCTTCAACCTGCTTGCCGACCTTCACGGGGAACAGAAGCCCTGCTTCGGCTTCTGCGATCTCGACGAGCCCGTGGTTCACGGCGTGGCCGTCATCCTCGGCGGCAGTCCGCGTCGCCTCAGGATGCTTCACGAGAACAAAGCCAGTTTCGACATGATCGTTGACTGGCGCAACGAACAGAATGGAACAATAAATGCCGAATCGTAAAGCCATCGTGACTGCACGGAAGGTTCAACTCGCCTTCCTCATCAAGGCTGGTGACACCGAGGCCGTACAAGCCAGAAAACTCTTTGAGGGGCGTCCGATTACCAGCCGTGAGCAGGCGGACGCCGAATTCTTTGCCCACCTCCCGGACAACCAACTTCATGCCTTCCTGTACATCAAGCAGACCAGGAAGATTTGCATCCACGTTGAAACAGTTGAACTTAGATCGAGGAGAAAACGCAAATGAAAATCAGAGTCTGCCGTCGATGCAGAACGCGCGTGAAGAAATCGTTTGTAGTGGGCTATCCGTGGTTCTGCCCGGAACACTATGAAGATTTGTTCGAATTCGAAACCGAAGTCATCGAGGTTCCTGACCGGAAGCCTCGCCGCAAGAAGCACAAAGCAAGGAGGAGCAAATGAGCACGAATGCAGCAATCGGGATGACGATGCCCGACGGAACAATCAAGGCCGTCTATCTGCATTGGGACGGGTACATCGCCCACGGCGGAGCCGGAGAAACCCTCGCGGAACATTACAAAGAGCGGGAGAAGGTCGAGAAGCTCATCGCCCTTGGCTTCCTGAGCTCGCTCGGCACAGAAGTCGAGCCGGATCCGGCATCCCCGCACTCATGGTCGAATCCGCAGCAAGGCGTCACCGTGGCCTACCACCGCGACCGCAAGGGGCCGCTTCGGTCTGCAATCGAGTTCAAGGACAGAGATTCGTTCGCGGAAGAGGCGAAGGGGTGCTTATGGGCTGAGTACGCCTATCTGTTCGAGGACGGACGCTGGCTGGTGTGCGACCTCCACCTCAGCGCGAAGCCGTGGAAGTGGAAGGTGCTGTCGGATGTTCTGAAGCAAATGGCGGAAAACCAATCGGAAAAGAACAATGAAACTGATAGTTGAAAACCTCTACGGGTACACTCCCGCCTACGGGAAAACCAACTGGAGCATAATTGTCGAGGCAGGAAAGATAGATGCTTTCGACGATTAT
>JAEEGG010014770.1_pt1 | contig 16482 bp, 17 predicted proteins | sample 9134161 | NCBI WGS metagenome assembly JAEEGG01 (sample SAMN16246543, study PRJNA631951) | gut metagenome | biome: gut microbiome; feature: rumen; material: CR-attached | host: Bos | place: Iran: Karaj | collected 2018-10
GCTGCACCAATCGCAAACCGAAGTTGCCCAAACCGACTCTTACGTTGATTTTGAATATGCCCTTCGCATAACCCCCGATTTCATTCAGGAACTTCTGAAACGTGGCAAACAAATCGAAGTCCTGGAGCCAAAAAGTTTGAGAGACCGAATGAAAAAAGAATTGAGTGCGACGATGAAACTGTATGAAAAATAGTTACCTTTAGTGCCGACTGTTAAACTTTTAAACTTTACGGCTATGGCAGAATGTAAAGATTGGAATCCGTCTGTGGAGTTACAGAAATCACCAAAGTTGTTGCTAATTGGGCACGACCCACGTTTGCAAACTTCGGATACTATAGCGGATTATGCTTTGTTTTCTAACTATTATTTTAAGGCAGAACCTAAAAGTGGTTCTGAAAAAAGAAAATATGGATTGGCAGTAAAAAGTTTCGGGCAGATAATTGACATTACAAATGGTAGGTTTAAGGCAGAAGAAATATATGTCACAAACTTGTGCAACGAATCTTTAGTCCATTCCCCCAAAGGTAAGACCGTTTTAATTCCTGAACGCATTGCAAAAAAGGGTTACGAAAGAATTGTTAAAATAATTAAAGAGTACAAGACAATAGAATACATTTTTCCAATGTCGCAACAAGTTAATTATTGGTTGCAGTACTTTGGATTATATCATACTGACACAGAATTTTTGAAAGACGCAAAACCAAAACAAAAAGGGATAGACAATGTGGAAAATCCTTATTATGAGGGTGAAAAGCAAAGAAACGCACCTTTTCTTGAAATATGTGGAAATGTTTACAATTTGAAAACTGGGCAGAAACTTATTCCTATTTTACATACAAAGCAGTATGGACAATTAGTAGCATATAAACCTTGCTATGAACGGATAAAAAAACTATTCAAATAAAGTCCATATAAATCAATCCTTTACCAAGCACGAACCCCGCCGTTCGTGCTTTTTTTTGTCAAATAATTTCCACCTCTGCAAAGTTCTTGCACAGGCAAAACGTATATGTATATAGAAACATTAAAAAGGAGGAATTATGGAAAAAGAATTAAGTGAGCGGTACCATTTCAATCCCGCCGATTTTGACGAGAACGGTTGCCGATTGACCGACGGGAAAACATTCCGCGATGTTGTGAAGGATCTTGAGCACTCGTTTCACAAAGCGCACACAACCGAATACGCATTGAATATGTATGCCAATGCGCAGACAATGAGACTGTTGGCTCTGTCGAATAATGCCGAGCCCTTTATGATTTACGGAATGGATTTGCACCTCGGTCACGTTTTCGACCCCGAAGGCGACCCGTATATCAACAAAAGCATTGACGAGTATAGCGAGAACGTGCTTGTGTACGGAATCGACTCTGTCTATATGACTGATTTTGATGAATATGGCAACCCGATTCTCACCGAGGATAGCGAAGTCTTCCCTTTGACCTTGCTGGTCGACAACACAATGAGAGACGGCGAACTTCGATTATCTACACCCACGATTGATGGCGATGAGAGCGAGCCAGTAACCAACGATGTGCCACAAAAAGAATATGTATAATGGAGACAAAACAGGAAAACAGCGAATGGGGATTGGTTCATACCCCGAATGGCGAATGGATTTACGACTTTAATGTTGTGTATGTGCCGAAAGTGATGGCTGGTTTGGCGAAAGTCCTGGCTAAAAAGCAAAATCGGAAACTTACGGTCCACAAGGAGTCGGACGATTTGTTTTGGTGCTACAAGCACGAGTTTGAGGCAATTGATTTCGACAACTTTGGCGCCCTCGCCACAAAAAGGAATAACGAACAAAAAAAATAAGAGTAATATGAAAATCAAAATTCACCGCGGAGCCAATCAGATTGGCGGATGCATTACCGAAATTGAATCGTCGAAAGGCGACAAAATCCTTATCGATTTTGGTCACAATCTGCCCGAAGGCGATGAAAAAGCCTATGACAAGTACGACAACTCGGATGCGCTGAGAGAAGTGCTGCAGGGCGTTTCCGACGTTTATTACACTCACTTTCACGGCGACCATATCGCCTTTGAATATGAGATTTACAAGGCTGGCGTAACGCAACACATTGGCGATTTGTCGCTTACAATGATGAAAACGAAAAAAAATCACATGAAGGGTGCCGACAGTTTGAAAGAGCAGGCGACCAAAAGCCTCGAGGCGTTGGAGCATTTCAAAGTTTATAAGCCCGCAAAAACCGAATCGGTTGGCAATATCAGCATAACGCCATATTTTGTCAGCCATTCGGTAGCCGATGCCTATATGTTTCTGATTGAGTGCGACGGAGTTACAATTCTGCACACTGGCGATTTCCGCGAACACGGCTATATGGGTGGCGGTTTGCAGAAGAACCTTAAGGTCAATATCGTACCCAAACATGTCGATGTGCTTATTACAGAAGGCACTATGCTGGCTCGTGGTGGCGAGACCGTTCCGACAGAGTGGGATTTGCAGAAGGAAGCCACCGAGATTTTTAGAAAGTACAAAAACGCCTTTGTGCTCTGTTCGTCAACAGATGCCGACAGAATTGTAACCATGTATCAGGCGACGCGCAGGCAGAAGAAAAATCGTTGGTTTGTGACCGACTCGTATCAGCGTGAACAAATTGAAAACATAAAACACAGTTTGGATGGAATCTATTCTGCCATTAAATGCCGCGACATTGTTCGATTTCACGACGATGTGCTGCCCGATATGTTGAAGGACGGCTTTACAATGCTGGTGCGCAATACCGCGACTTTCAAAAAACTGATTGCTGAAATAGTGCCGCAAATCGATTTGCAGCAGACTGTGTTCGTTTACTCCCAATTCGATGGCTATATCGATAAGAGGCACAGCGCGTTTATGCAGTCAACATACGATTTTGTGCATTCATACAATTGGGATATAAGGAACCTGCACACCTCGGGGCACGCATCACAGCAGACGCTTGCCGCAGTGTGCAATCTTGTGAATCCCTCGTTGGCGATAATTCCTATTCACAAAGAGGTGGATACTGATTTCTCGTCTCTGCCCATTTCCCCCGATTTGAAGTCGAAAATCGTCACTCAAAGTGTGAATCTTGAAAAAAGTGGAGGTTGTTTTGCAAGTATTGAAATTAAAGAATAGGAGGCGAGAATGAAACTTATTACAGACGCAGTGAAACTATCGTTGGGGCAAATAGCTCCATTGGTAGAATTATCGGTGAACAAATCGAAAGTGCGTGAAAATCGGCGGCAAGCCGCATTGATGTCATTAAAAGATTGGGAGAATCAGATGCGGAAGGTTATGAAACAATGATTTTAAATTGAATTACTTTTGGAAGCATGGTATAATCTCTTTTATTCAGATGTTACAAATGCCGCAATCGCTTTGAAAGGGCAACTAAATAAACAACCACGAACCCCAAGGTGTTACCCTTGTAGTTCGTGGTTGCGGCATAAGTGGTTAGTTGTCTGTGAGTTTCCTCTATTCCTGCAAAATGCTCGTTGTTATTTTTCGATGGGCATTTACGGTTACAGTGCTGTCTTTATATCGTTCAAGAATATAAATCAGTTCATTGTCTGAAGTGTCAATGCAGTTGGCAACCAAATCTTTATATGTTTCGTCTGGCACAAATGAATCGACATACAATGTGACAAGCGTTTCTATGCCTTTTTGTTTGTTTGCGATTTTACGTTGTTTGATTGCTGCTGAAATCTGTTCATAGTCAGCAGGTTTCATATTCAAACACGGACTAATACTCCCATTTTTATTCTCGTACCTTATGAAAACGTCATTTTCAGTTCTTAATTCCACAACTTCTTTACTGTCTTTTCCAAATCTGTCTTCGGCCTCCATATTTCTATAGATAATAACGTCTGCTACTCTATTCATTTGTTGTCTGAAAGTGGCATAATCGACAAGTTTTCCATCAATTGCGAATTTTGCAAGTGGTGCGGCGGCATTAAAACCGTGTGTCTGATAAATAAACACATCATCGTGAAAACCGACACCACCAGGCAAAATCAAATCAGGAATTTTATGGGTTGAATTTTCGTCCAGATTATCAATTATAACTGTGTAGTTGTATATGGCAACTTTGAATTTTGTTTTTTCGATATAGACAAAATCAAATTTGTCGTCGGCGTCGTTGTGAAAGTATATTTTTTCATAATCGCCTGATTTAAGTGATGTTAAATCGTTGTGGTTCGATTTTTTACCATCGACGAATATATTGGTCGATTCTTTGACCCAGCGCAGTTTCCAGTCAGTTGGCGATTTCGCGGTCTCTATATGGTTCACGGCCACGGTTACGGTTGGGTAAGGCTCTGTGGAAGAGTTGGTTTTGTAGTTTTCGAATGTTTCAATGCCGATTGCTATTTGCCCGAATTTATCCTTTAATGACGAGATATAGTGTCGGTTTCCCATATCTTCCGCATCATCAAAGAAACGGTCAACGGTGAATATGACTCTGTTGGCTGGATGATCAAAAAGATCATTATTTGCAATTCGTGAGTCCGATGGTCCGCATCCGAACGACAGGAACAGTGCCGATGACAGCACAACTGTGGCAGCCGTTTGCATAAACTTACTGCCTTGATAATCTTTCTGCTTCATTTTCATAAAACGTATTTTGGTTAGTGAATTGGCTGCGCCTGAAGTCAGCTCGGGATTGCAGCCGAATAGTTGTTTGATAATTGTCAGCCTGTACGAATCAACCGAGTAGCCGTCGGCCAGTGCGTCGCTGTCAGCCTGCCACTCCTGAACCTCCTCTAGCCGTCGTTCGGCAATCCACACAAACGGGTTGAACCAGAAAATTGAGCGCAGCACGGCCATAAACAGTTTCTCAATTGAGTGACGGTGAGCCACATGGCTGGCCTCGTGCGAGAGTATCTGGCTGCGTTCCAAATCGTTGTGGTCGGAGCGGATGAAGACGGTGCGCCAAAACGAGAACGGCGTTTCAATCAGGTTGCTTACGGCCAACTGATAGTGCGGTGTAGGAGTTATTTCAGAACGACGTTTCAATCGGGCAGCCGACAGCAACTCTTTGATAATAAACGCTATTGACATGGCCAATACTATTAGATAAATGGCCGCAATACTATAGAACCATATCTCTTCTGCGGTGAGCCGTGATTCGGTTACCACAGGCTCCGCTGTTGTTCTTTCGGCCACTACCGTCGGTACGAATTCTGTTGCAGCCTCTTGAGGTTCAGTCGGTTCAGTGATGGCGGTCGTCATTATCGGCACCTCAAGATAGATGGTTTGCTGCGGATAGAGCGGCACGTTCAGCATCGGTATCACAACCGACAGCAACATTGTCACAACCAGATATTTGCGACAAAATCCATAGTTTGGTTTCTTGACTATCAGCCAACGGTAAAGAACCAGAAACAGGCCGCTGCACAGAAAAGCCTCGATGATGTAGATGATATATGATTTCATAGCGGTTATTGTTTATTGTTAAGCATTTGCAGAATCTCGTCGGCCTCGTCCATCGAAATAGACTTACGTTGCGAGAAGTAGTTCACCAGTCGGCTTACCGACCCGTCGAAGAACGTGTGCAGCACATTGTGCATATATAAATCGGTGTACTCGACTTTGCTCACAGCCGCCTGATAGACATTGCTGTGGCCGTAGGTCTTGTGTGTCAGAAAACCTTTCGTGTCCAAAATGCGGACCATTGTGGCCACAGTGCTGTAGGCAGGTTTCGGCTCTGGCAGCCGATCGTGCACGTCGCGCACCACAAAATTGTCGTCAATCTGCCAAACCACTTGCATTATTTCCAGTTCCGCCTTCGTCAGTTCAGGAATGATTTTTTTCTGCTTGTCCATAGTCTTTTGTTTAAATTAACGATGCAAATATATAATGAGTTTTTTAAACACAAAATTAAAAGTTTAAATATTTAATTTATTTTTTAATTGTATAACTCCGAAGAGATGAAATACTGCCGTTAATTCGGTGAATATCAAAAGATAAAAAATAAGGCCGCTTCTTGAAAAGAGGCGGCCTTTAGATGCGGATTGTTTGATTGTGTTATTCGAGCAGAGCGATGCGGAATGTCATATCGTCCGGACGTTCAGGTTCAAACTGGTCATCAGCAGAGGAATTGCTTGAGCCTTGATTCAGCGGATAATCAGTAACATAGATTGTTATACCTCGTTTGTAGAACTCGTAATCGATTGTACGAATCCACTCTTGTCCGCCCTCGTTGTAGTGGCGGGTGTAGGGCAGTTGAATCTGCACATCGCTGCCATCGTAGAGGTAGCAGCAGACAATTCCGCCACGATAGACCTCTCGGTCAAGTTCGCGCACTCTCACATCGGCGAAATAGTAATTGCCGTTTTGGCTGTAGTTCCAGTCGTGCGAGTCGATGGTGACTTTTGTTGTGAACCAGTCCACCTCATCGCGTGTTTCGCTGCGCAGATAGTCAAAATCCTCGTCGCATGCGGTAAATCCGCCGGCCATAACAATTAAAGCAAAGATTGATAGTATTTTCCGTTTCATATCGTATAAAAGTTTAAGTTCATAAATAAGGCTTTTTTGCCCGCTTTTCTATTTACATGATGCAGTTTTGTTGAAAGGTTGCAGTTGCGTGTGATTTTTTTTTTTTGATGGAGAGCAACTTTATGGCGATTTCAAGCATCAATGCTTGTGATTACTTTTTTTATTACCTTTATATTTTGAATTGAAAACCATACTAATATGAAACGTTTATTTTTTCCATTAATTGCGGCTTTTGTGTTAACCGCAGGGATAGGGCAGAGCGTTAAAGCCCAAAGTTTTGAAGAGTTTGTAAAACAGCAAAACGCAGAATTTGAGGAGTTTGCCAAAGAACGCCAGCAGGGAATCGAGGCTTTGCGTAACGAGTACGAGCAGACCGTTGAGGACTATCGGCGCGCTATGAACCGCATGTACGACTCCGAAATATCATCAATCGACTTGATGAAATCTGATGACAATATTGAAAACACCAGCAAGGCCAAAGCACCGAAATCGGCAATCAAATCGTCTGATTTGGAGAAAGATGCAAAAGATGGTAAGAAGGCTATCGCCAACACATCGTCGAGCGAACTGATGAAGCAGATTACCGGGACAACCACCGAAGAGGCCAACGCACAGCAGGTGAAAGAGGCCACCAACAAACTGGCGGCAGTGGTGAGCGATGTCATCAATCAAACTCAACCGGCCAAAGCGGAACCAAAAAACGAGCCCAAAGTTGAGCCAAAGAAAGATGAAAAGGTAGAGCCAAAGCAGGAAGCAAATATCGAACCGAAGAAGGAAGAAAAAACTGAACCAAAGGAGGAACAAAAGACCGAACAGCCTAAAGCAGAGCCTAAAAAGGAGCAAAAGGCAGAGCCTCAAGCCGACCTCCAAAAGGAGCAAAAAACAGAACCAAAGAAAGAGCAAAAAGCCGAGCCAAAGAATGAGCAGCCAAAGGCCGAACCTAAAAAAACGGAGACAAAATCCAACAATGGCAATATCCCGAGCGGAAAACCTTGCACCTATACGCGCATTTCGTCACCATTCGGTGAGCGCATCCATCCGGTTTACGGCAAAAAGAGTTTCCACAAGGGCATCGACCTTGCAGCACCCAACGGAACGCCTATCTACGCTACAGCCGACGGTGTTGTGGCCTTTGCGGGAGTGTGCAACGGCTATGGAAATTTCATCAAACTGAACCACCAAAACGGCTATAAGACTGGCTACGCTCACATGTCGAGTATGGTTGTCAAAACCAACGACAAGGTGAAAAAGGGCGACTTGATTGGCTATGTCGGCTCGACAGGCACGTCAACCGGCAACCACTTGCACTACGAGGTTTACTACAACGACCAAGTAACTGATCCAGCAAAAACATTGTAATTCAAACTGATAAATATTGCAAAGGGCGCGGGAATAAGTTTTTCCGCGCTTTTTTTGTGTTTTTCGCAGATATAAGGGAAAATTCCGTTTGCCGACAAACACCATTTGCTATTTTTGCAGTTCTTTTTAAACGAGTTGACTTTTATCGGAAAACGTAACAATTTGAAATCGAAATAGAAATGAAAAAGGAACTTGAGACAAGGTACAATCCGGCTGCGGCCGAAGAAAAATGGTACAAGTTCTGGATGGACAACAAATTCTTCCATTCCGAACCCGACCACCGCACACCATATACTATCGTGATTCCGCCGCCGAACGTTACCGGCGTGCTGCATATGGGCCATATGCTCAACAACACCATTCAGGACATTCTGGTGCGCCGCGCCCGTATGATGGACCGCAACGCCTGCTGGGTGCCCGGCACCGACCACGCTTCAATCGCCACCGAGGCGAAGGTTGTGAAGAAACTGGCCGATATGGGCATCAAAAAGCGCGACCTGACCCGCGAAGAGTTCCTGAAATACGCCTGGGAGTGGAAGGAAGAGCACGGCGGCGTTATTCTTGAGCAACTCAAGAAGTTGGGCGCTTCGTGCGACTGGGACCGCACCGCTTTCACAATGGATGACGTGCGCAGCGAATCGGTTTTGCGCGTGTTTGTCGATTTGTACCGCAAAGGTTTGATTTACCGCGGTTTGCGAATGGTCAACTGGGACCCGAAGGCACAAACCGTGTTGAGCACCGAGGAGGTTATCTATCGCGAAGAAAAAAGCAAACTATACTATCTGCGTTATTATGTGGCTGATGCCGACGCGAACCCTGTGAAACCCACAGGAACTGAAGGCGAAATCATCCATAAAGACGCGAAAGGCTACTACGCTGTGGTGGCCACAACCCGCCCCGAGACCATTATGGGCGATACCGCGATGTGTATCAACCCGAAAGACCCGAAAAACCAATGGTTGCGCGGTCACAAGGTGATTGTGCCGCTTGTTGGGCGCGTTATTCCGGTTATCGAGGACCGTTATGTTGACATTGAGTTTGGTACTGGCTGTCTGAAAGTTACGCCTGCCCACGATGCCAACGACTACGCTCTCGGTCAGACTCACAATCTGGAGACCATCGACATTTTCAACCCCGACGGAACGCTGTCGGAGGCTGCAGGGCTCTACGTTGGACAAGACCGTATGGATGTTCGCAAGCAGATTGCTATCGACCTGCAAAACGCCGGCCTGATGGAGAAAATTGAGGATTACGACAACAAGGTGGGCTACTCGGAACGCAATCAGGATACGGCTGTGGAGCCGCGCCTGTGCAAGCAGTGGTTCCTGTCGATGAAGCACTTTGCCGACATTGCACTGCCGCCCGTGCTCGAGGGAAAAATCAAGTTCCACCCCAACAAATACGTATCGACTTACCGCAACTGGCTCGAGAATATTCAAGACTGGTGTATCAGTCGCCAACTCTGGTGGGGACACCGCATTCCCGCCTATTTCCTGCCAACAGCCGAAGGCGAGGATGAGAAATTTGTGGTTGCTCTCACAGCCGATGAGGCTCTGGCCGAAGCACGCAAAATCAAGGGTTACGAGAACATCACCGCCGACCAACTGCGTCACGATGAGGACGCGCTCGACACCTGGTTCTCGTCGTGGTTGTGGCCTGTCTCGCTTTTCAACGGCATTAATAACCCTGGAAATAAGGAGATTAACTACTATTACCCCACTTGCGACCTTGTCACGGGCCCCGACATTATCTTCTTCTGGGTTGCCCGAATGATTATGGCTGGCGAGGAGTATCAGCACGATGTGCCGTTCCGTAACGTCTATTTTACTGGTATTGTGCGCGATAAATTGGGCCGCAAGATGTCGAAATCGCTCGGCAACTCACCCGACCCGCTCAAACTCATTGCCGACTACGGCGCCGATGGCGTGCGTGTTGGAATGTTGCTATGCTCGCCTGCTGGCGGCGATTTGCTTTACGATGACTCGCTGCCTGAGCAAGGCCGCAACTTCGCCAACAAGATTTGGAACGCTTTCCGCTTGGTTTACAGTTGGAATGTCGATGACAAACTGCCGCAGCCCGAAGCCGCACGCGTGGCCATCGAGTGGTTCAACCAAAAATTGAGCAGCACCATCGTGCAACTCAACGACCACTTCGACAAGTTCCGCCTGTCGGAGGCGCTGATGACCGTTTACCGCCTGTTCTGGGACGAGTTCTCGGCTTGGTTCCTTGAGATGGTGAAGCCTGCTTACCAAACGGCTTGCGATGCCACAACTTATAATGCTGTGATTGAGTTGTTCGAGAAGATGCTGAAACTGCTGCACCCATTTATGCCGTTCATTACCGAGGAGATTTGGCAGTCGATTAAAGAGCGCCAAACCGCTGACAGCCTGATAGTTGCCAAATGGCCCGAGGCTGGAGCGTTCAACGAAGATTATCTGGCTGAATTCGAAAATGTTAAGCAGACTATTGCCGAAATCCGCACCGTCCGCGCCGACAAGAAAATCCCGAACCGCGATGCAATCAAACTTTTTGTGAACAAAGGCAGCAAAGGCTACAACGCGCAGTTCGACAGCGTGATAGCAAAGATGGGCAACGCCGAATCGATTGAGATTGTCAGCCAAAAAGTCGACGGCACAGTCGCCTTTATGGTTCAGACCACGGAGTTCTACGTTCCGTTTGGCAGCAACATCGACGTTGAGGCCGAACTCGCCAAACTGCAATCCGACCGCACCTACTTGGAGGGCTTCCTTGCATCGGTAATGAAGAAACTCTCGAACGAGAAGTTTGTGAACGGCGCCCCGGCAGCCGTTGTTGAGAACGAGCGCAAGAAGCAAGCCGACGCCGAAGCCAAAATCAAGGCCATCGACGAGCAGATTAAAGCGCTGAGTTAAGAAACTTGCTGATATTTAGCATAAAACGAAGTCCGCAACCAATTAGGCTGCGGACTTCGTTGTTTTGTATGAGAAATTTTGTTTTTAATGCCAACAGATAAACTATTGTGTATATTTGAGCAAACAATACTCAATATGGAACCAACAAACAGCAATTCCGCTTCCGAGCACAAGTATAAAGTAGTGAAAATAAACTCTTTCGACGAGTTTGTTCCTTACCGCCGTTTGGGTAAAGACTGGTGTATCAGTTACGGAGAGGATATTTTCAACGTTCATGCCGAGAATGGGAATTGCACACTTTTTCTGTTGATTCGTGACGATGTTTACCATGTAGAGAAAAAGATGGCTGCAGGTTTTCCAAAAGACGATTACGGACTATCGATTTTGGCCGTTTTTGTCCGCAACAACGGCCTGCTGGAATCGGTAACTTCGCGTTGGAACAGCCTTCAAGAAGGCGATAGTTTGATGACTTCGGAAGAATTAAAGGCCCTGTTAGGCGAAGAGTTCGAGAAACTTGGAGTGATTGAATAGAATTGATTTTCAGCATTAATGAGTTGACGGAATTGCCTCTATGTTATCATCACCTTGGCCAGCAATGCAATATCCTGATAAAGAAAAAAAAGATAATTAGTGAGGTTACGTTTGTTGGCATGGCATGTTAACAACCGATTGTCATATTTTTATATATTTGCACCTCGAAATATTAATATTATGATAAGGATTAAACCATTTTTATTACTGACAGCCATATCGTTCGGCTTCGGAGCAAGTGCGCAACAAGGAGTTTTCTATTACGTCAACACCAATGCGGAGCATATCAATTCAAAAACAGCAGATGTTGTTGTTAATGACAATGGCTTAGTTATTTTGAATGAATGTTCTAATTCAAAATATGAAAATCCGGCCGTTCAACTTATCGAGTTGAACAACAGTTTTATCAAGACATCTGAAAACATCATTAATGTGGATAAAATGCATAGTGTCAGTTCGATGGCTAAATACGGGAACGGCAATTATGGCATTTTCACCAATAGCGAAAACGGTCCGGTTCAGTTGAATATTTCGAAGGCTTATAAAGATATGGGACAAGTTGCCATCGAAAATCAAAACCAAGAGACTTTCGTTGAACAAGTTATTATAGAAAAGCAAATCATGGTTGTCTCAACAGACACCGAAAGCAAAGGTAAATATTCTATAGTCTTGACAAGTTTTGATGCATCAGATGGTGTAAAACAGTGGACAAAAAAGATTTCGAGTGAGACCAATGAATCGGCCGACGCAATTGTGGCTGACAATGGCGGAAATGTTGTGATTCTTGGAAGAAAATATAATGAAACCGCAACCGAATATATTCCAATCCTTTACAAAGTTGATTTGAAGGGAGGAATTGTATGGAAGAAGAGTGGAGTTGATATGCCGTCGAATTTTTACTCACAGAACATTTCGGTCAGCAATACGGGAGAAATTTATTATTCGTGTGGTTTGACACAGCGTGCGGGTATACTTCAGACCAAGGTTATAAAACTTGATGTTAATGGCAACACGAAACGCAGTATCAATATCAACGAGTTTACTGGCAATGGCTCTATGTGGCTGTCGTCAGGTAAACTGCTGTTGTATGGCTCAAACTTTTATACCGATAGCAGACAAGTTGTAACAAAAGGTTCGTATGTGATTCTCGATAACGATTTGAATACATTGACGAACAAGTCGCTTTCAGTAAATGATAAACCGGACTCTGATTTCAACTATGAAACAACCAGCAGTTCCGACCTTCAGGCGGCTGTAGAGATAGCCTCAGGTAGTGTTGTCTTGGTTGGCAAGGTAACCATGCCGCAGGCTGGTGGTGTTGAAAGACAAAACAACACAATTGTGGTTGTTGTTGATGCATACGGCAATTATAAATAATTGATAAATAGAGGGGAAAAAGACCGTCATGTTAATGGCGGTTTTTTTTTGACGTATTATTTCTGCAAACACTATGTTCGGACTTCCAACACATCTGCAAACCACCGCCGACACTGAACTCAAGCAAATTATGCAGCGTGTGGTGATGCTGCAAAATGGCACCGTGTCGAGCCAAATGGCCAAATCGGGTGTGCGCGGGCTGATGAACTATGGTGTTTCTATCACCGATTTACGGCGAATAGCGTCGGAAACGGGCGTAAATCACGAACTTGCCCGTCGGCTATGTCAACTAAATATCCGTGAGGCGCGCATTTTAGCCTCCATGCTTTTCGATGCCGCCCAACTGACCGCCAACGATTTTCAACTGATTGCCAATTCGATAACCAATATTGATATGGCTGAAAATTTTGCGCAAAACATTATTGGTAAAATCACCGATTGTGATTTTTACAGCCGCCTTGCCAGTGGCGATAAATGGCAAATTTTGGCCGCCATTCATGGTGTGGGGTGGGCAACGTTACGTAACGGCGCCGAAAATATATGTGAGTGGTTTATTGCGCATATTGAGGTATTTGCAGAGTTGGCTCATGCCGAAACCATGCAACCGTTGCTAACCACCATGCAGAGTGTGGCGAAAACATCGGAAGCCAACCGAGCAGCCATCGCGGAAGCGGCAGAAAAACTTGCAACATCTGAATCGGCATTTGGGCAGACATTAGGAAAGCATTATCTTTGGCTTGCATCTGACAGCCTCGACTGATAAATTGTCATAAACAACGTTTGGTCTGTTTTTTGAGGAAACTAACACAAAACATTTAAAATCTTACTGAAATGAACTTTAACAAGACATCAAATCCCACATTGGGCGAAGGCATTTTAAACCGTTTCGCCTTTTCCGCAACCGACCGTCCGATGACCGTTCAGGGCTCGATAAACAAGACAGCCTTGCTGCTTGCGCTTGTTATTGCGGGCGCAGCGTTCACATGGTCGAGGGTTATGACTTCTGTTGAGAGCGGCGTGGCAGTCGGAATCAGAGGTTGGATGATTGGCGGCAGTGTGGTTGCGTTTATTCTTGCAATTGTCATATCGTTCCGCCAAAATCTTGCGCCCGTGCTGTCGCCTATCTATGCAATTTGCGAGGGACTTTTCATTGGCGCAATGTCGGCTTACTTCGAGGTGATGTTTCCAGGCTTGGTTTTGCGCGCTGTGTTGCTGACATTCAGCGTTATGTTTGCGCTGCTTTTCCTCTACAAGATGCGCATTGTGAGAGCCACCGAGCGGTTCCGCACCATATTGATTACTGCCACGGCAGGAATTGCAATCGCCTATCTGATAACATTCATAATCAGCCTGTTCGGTGTTAACATGAGTTTCATGTATGGCGGCGGTTCGTTGGGGCTGATTGTTAGTCTCATTGTTGTGGCCATTGCCGCACTCAATCTTGTTCTCGATTTCGACTTCATCGAGAATGGCGCCGAGTCGAACCTTCCCTCTTATTTCGAGTGGTATGGTGCTTTCGGCCTGATGGTGACACTCGTATGGCTCTACATCCAGATTCTGCGCCTGTTGGCGATTATTGCTGGCAGAAGAAATTAAAAAAGTAGCGGAAGCCGATGCCGAACCTTCCTTTAGCCGAGCGCTTGCGTCCGAAAAGTTTGGACGAGTACATCGGCCAGAAACATCTGGTCGGGAAGGGTGCTATTCTGCGCCGTTCAATCGAGTCGGGGCGCATCCCGAGTATGATTCTGTGGGGGCCGCCGGGCGTTGGCAAAACCACTTTGGCCAACATTATCAGCCATCTGCAGGGGCGCGCGTTCTTCTCGCTTAGCGCCATCAGCTCGGGCGTGAAGGATGTCCGTGACACCATCGACCAGGCCAAGCGCCAGCAGTTTTTCGACCAGCCGAACCCCATTCTCTTCATCGACGAGATTCACCGCTTCAGCAAGGCGCAGCAAGACTCGCTGCTGGGCGCTGTTGAGCAAGGCGTGGTGACGCTCATTGGCGCCACCACCGAAAATCCGTCGTTCGAAGTCATTTCGCCGCTGCTTTCGCGATGCCAGGTTTACGTGCTCAAATCGCTTGAACCCGAAGACCTTGACGAACTGCTCAACCGCGCTCTCACCTGCGATTCCGACTTGAAACAGATGAAAATCAACGTCGAAGAGAAGGAAGCAATGTTCCGCTACTCGGGTGGCGATGCGCGTAAGTTGCTCAATATCATCGATATTGTTGTTGGCGCGCAATCGGGCAAACCGGAAATCGTAATCAATAACAAGATTGTTGAAGACATTCTGCAAGAGAACCTTTCGGTGTATGACAAGAATGGCGAGATGCACTACGACATCATTTCGGCCTTCATCAAGTCGATTCGCGGCAGCGACCCAAACGGTGCTGTTTACTGGCTTGCGCGGATGCTCGACGGTGGCGAAGATGTGAAATTCATTGCCCGCCGGCTGCTCATTTCGGCTTCGGAAGACATCGGCCTTGCCAACCCCAACGCCCTGCTGCTGGCCAACGCCTGCTTCGACGCGGTGAACAAAATCGGGATGCCCGAATCGCGCATAATTCTCTCGGAATGTGCCATTTATCTTGCATCGAGCCCCAAAAGCAATTCGGGCTATATGGCCATCAACGACGCACTCTCAACTGTCGGTCAGACGGGCAATCTGTCGGTGCCACTGCATCTGCGCAACGCCCCCACCAAACTGATGGAAAAGATGGGCTACGGCGCCAACTACAAGTACGCGCACGACTACGAAGGCAACTTTGTCGACCAGGATTTTCTGCCCAAAGAGTTGCGCGGCCGCAAATTCTACAACCCGCAGCAGAACCCGCAGGAAGAGAACATCCGTACCCGCTTGAAAAACTGGTGGGCGCAGCGGTATGGGTATTGATTATTATTCCCTTTGACAAAGCGACAATTATAATTGACCAACCGAGTCCGTTTGGTACGCTTTATGTATTTATGGCAATGCCGCTATTGGCAAACTAAAACCGACGGACAATGGAAATCAACAACGCAAATAAAGCATCGCAGGTGCGCATGGCCTACGCTTTTGTGCCGGTGTTGGTGGTGTTGTCGGTGGCGGTGATTTACTGGGGCAACTTCAGCACAAACCTGATTTGGCTTTTCTGCGGCGCCGCGGTATTGCTAGTATATGTTGCTGTGGCAGTGTTGCTTGGCAACAACTTTGTGATAGTTTTTGTTGGCCCCGACAAGGTGATTGTCCGTTATAAAGCCCTTTGGCCTATCCGCACTGAAAACAATTCCATCGAAATCGATGCCAACGATTTTGCTGGTTATGAGATAAAAAAGACGCGTTTCCGCACTTACCTTTCCGTTTTTAAAAATACCCCCGGTGGCGTTGCAAAATATCCGGATGTTTGTATAAATTTGCTTGATGGTGAGCAGATTGACAAAATCAAACGCGCATTCGCCATTCTCGAAACGATAACTAAGAAAAACAACTGATGGAGCAGGACAGGCCAGACTTGCGCGACTGTCTGGCGCTATGGGCGGTGCCGGGCATTGGCAGTATGATGTCGAAGCGAATCATCTCGTATTCGGGCGGAATTAAAGAGCTTTTCCGACTGAAAACCAACGATTTGCTGCGCATTCCCGGCATCGGGCAAACTCTTGCCGAAACCATATGCCACGAAGACTACTACCGCATTGCCGACGAAATGCTTGAATTTGCCAACAAGTTTGATGTCAGCGTTTTAACGTGGTACGACAAGAACTATCCCTCACGCCTCAAATCCTGCGAAGACGGCCCTCTGGTGCTTTTCGTTAAGGGCCGCCCCATTGAGTCCGACAAGAAATTTCTGGCGATGGTGGGCAC
>JAEEGG010014771.1_pt1 | contig 16482 bp, 10 predicted proteins | sample 9134161 | NCBI WGS metagenome assembly JAEEGG01 (sample SAMN16246543, study PRJNA631951) | gut metagenome | biome: gut microbiome; feature: rumen; material: CR-attached | host: Bos | place: Iran: Karaj | collected 2018-10
TTCCAAATATACGGAATCAGATTCTTTTTTCATGTTTATTGCAGCAGAGTCTTGATCTGATACCTCACATGAGGATACAAATACTATCATGGCGAAAATAACAGGTAATATCTTTATAATCTTATGCATGTTTCCCCTCTTCTTTCATTATTGATCTCAAAAGAGTCAGCCATCCTTCGGCAGTGAACGTAAAAAGTTCACTGCGAACGGTATCGCCATAAGAGAAGCGAGAACATCGGCGATCGCCTGCGAGCACTCGATTCCCGCAAGTCCCATAACGCGGCTTAAGATCAGAATTGTGGGAATAAAGAAGAGTCCGCTCCTTGTGGCAGAAAGAAGCGTGGCACGCACGCTCTTTCCGGTGCTCTGAAACAGCATGTTGGTTGTGACCTGGATAGGCATCAAAAAGATAACGCCCGCCTGGTATATTAAAGCCGGAACACCGACTGCGATAACGTCCGGATCGTCTCTGAATAAAGAAATGATGGGCTCTGCGAACAGGCAACCCACAAGTCCTATGGTCCCGAGCAAGATCATGCCGAGGATCATGGTAAAGCGGTAAGCGCTTTTAACCCTGCTGTACTTTCGGGCTCCGTAGTTAAAACCCGCGACGGGCTGGAAGCCCTGACCGATCCCGAGCCCGACACAGAAGATAAAGTTGACAACCTTAGATGCGATCGACATACCAGCGATAGCGGCGTCACCGAAGGGATTGGCCGACGCATTGAGGATCATCGTGGAAATACTTCCGAGGCCCTGTCTCATAAGACTGGGAAGGCCAATAGCGAGGATGCTTCCAATGACCAAAGCATCGGGTGCCGAAAACCGTCTTGTCGAAGCCGAGTCTTCTCTGTTCTTTCTGAACACATTCTTGATTGAAAGTTTCGACTGAGTTTCCCCGGCAAAAAAAGGAACAATTAGGATCACAGCCGAAACACACTGGGAAACTGCAGTGGAGATTCCCGCACCGGGGACTCCCATGTCAAACACTTTTATCAGCAGAAAATCACCGAGTATGTTTAAAAGACCGCCCGAAACAAGGCCGAACATTGCAAATGTTGCTTTGCCTTCGTAACGGAGTATGTTGTTGAGAATACAACAAAGAACCATGACCGGTGCGGCCAGAAGAATATAAAAACTGTATTCTATTGCATAAGGAAGAATGGTTTCCGTACTTCCGAGCAGGTTCATGAGAGGCGTATGAAGAGAAAGACCGGCTACCGAGATCACAAATCCCGTGATCAGCCCGAAAAACACGCTTGACGATGCGTAATTACCTGCTTCTTTTGTGCTGCCCGCACCGAGAAGTCGGCCTATATTACTGCCCGCACCATGACCGTACGTAAATCCTACCGCCTGTATGATCGCCATAAGTCCAAACACGATACCGATCGCACCGCTCTGGCTTGTGCCGAGACTGCTCACAAAGTATGTGTCGGCCATGTTGTAGATAGTGGTGACAAGCATGCTTATGGTGGTGGGTAGACCGAGCTTCAGTACCAGACGAGCCGGACTCGTTTCGGTCATCATTTTATATTGTGATTCTTTATCGTGTGATTTCATATATCTCTCATTTATTTCTCCGAATAATCTTTAAAAGCGATATCGAGATCCACATTACTGCCGATACCGTCTATCTTCCCCGACTCGGAATACTGCAGTATTCCAAACTCATACGGGAATTTGATGTCTTTCGAGTAAACGGCGAACCACTTCTCGATATCCTCAAGTCTCGAAAGGTCGATGCCGGTCAGCATGTAACGCGTGTTGGCGTAGATCATCGGTGTGTAGCCGGCTTCTCTGATCCTGTCACAGAACGCGATACAGATGTCTGTCCTCTCCGCCATGGAAAGATTGTTGGCTCTCGCATCAAAAGTGGTCACCTTTTCCGTATCGAAAACGATCGGATATGTGACGTTGTAGCTCTTGATGTTCTTCAGAACATACTCGGCTTCTTCAACAGCTTCTTCTGTAGTGATCGCTTCCGAGAAGAAGTAAACTCCGACCTTGATCCCGTTCGCAGTGGCGCCTTCGATATTTGCTCTGTAATAATTGTCAATCTCAAGTGTTCCCTCGTTCATACCTCTGTAGCCAAGTCGTATGATGGCGAATTTCACTCCCGCAGCCGCAACCTTCTTCCAGTTGATGCTGCCCTGGAACTTCGAAACGTCTATACCTCGTATCGAGATCTCCTGCCCGTCACCGTCATAATAAACAAAGTTGTCGGGGTCGTCGGTGTTAAGCCTTGAGAAGTCGTACGGCACCATCTTAAGCGACTCGTCTATCTCAACAAGGAATCTCTCTCCCTCATCCCAGTAGATCGTATAATAGCGGTCCGGAACATTTTCGCGAGGAATGATGAGACCGTTTCCTGCGGGATCCGCATATTCTTTCTGTATGAACGAAGCGTACTTCGCATCCGTGATCCCTATCTCGTTGCCGGAAGGTCCGAACGATCCCTCAAGAGTTCCGAGAACATATTTGTCATAGAGCTTAACAAGTGTCGACCAGTGGATCCCGTCTTCCGCGATCTCGTATGTAAAGTCGGCATATACATCCGGGATATGTCTCTCAAAGTAGACCATCTGATCATACTCCGCACTGTCAAGCTTATAGCGGTACCTTGCCTTCGACGTCTGAGCCGACAGGACAACATACTGCTCTTCCTCCTCCTGTTCTTCGCTGTACTCGAAATCAAAGAGTCCGAGCAGGAGTTTCTCAAGGTGATCGCTCTCATAAAGCTTAAACCCGTCGCAATCAAAGATACGGAGCATGGAAGGGATTCCGCTGCCCGCAGCGGGCGCCCCCGTAAATACAAGATATCTGCTTTCTCCGATGCGTGTCATCGAAGGAACAAGTCGGAGAAGATCTCCGGTCAGGTCATACTCAGCCGTAAAGAGATACCTGCGACCGTTCTTTTCAACAAAGACACAGTTCCGGAGCGCCACTTCGTCCGCATAATACTCGTTCTTATATCCGATTGAAATCTTGCCGTCCGAAAAAACAAGGTACTCGAGGCCGTCCCTCTGCTCACAGGTGCACTTAAAGTTCCCGGCGATGATCGTCGGAGCAAGCGCCTCAAGGTTTTCCCTGTACTTCTTCTTTTCGGGCAGAACAGTACTCACGACCCCCGGAGCATCCTCAGCGTTCTCTCCGGCCACCACAGATTCGTCGGGATCCGATGCAGACGGGCTTTCCTTGATGAACACAAAGTAAGCGAGCAGCCCGATGATGCACACCAGCTCCACGATAGCCAGCACAAGGAGGACCCTGCGTGTAAGCCTGCTCTGCTTGGCCTTGGGCCCTACGGTCAGCTGATCGATCTTTTCCTTGCTCTCTGCGAGGCTCTCTCTGAGCGAAGCGGCCTCCGCTTCCTTGCCCTCGACCTCCTTAAGAAGGAGCTCAAGGTACTCTTTCGCGTCCTTCAGCTCTTCTTCCTTCGAGGCCTTGCGCTGCCTGTCCGCTTCGTAAGCCTTTTGAAGGTCTTCAAGATTGTTGTTCTCGTCCATTTATTTCTCCGTGAATGTTATTTGTATCGGTTAACGGCGCGGTCATTACCCCGATCCACATTTATCAGACTCCTCTATGATCCCGCCGTTCTTCAGTTATCCGTGACGACCGGTAATTATGGTCATCTGCCCGTAAATATCCCGATAAGGTTTCTCCCGATCGAAGCTCCGACGTTCCCGCCGAGCCTCTTTCCGAAGCCACTGCCAAGGAGCGAACTTCCGACGGTGTTACCGAGCTCCCTTCCGATGGTTCCCGTAACGGTCTTTGCTACGCTTGCCGTAGCTCTGCTGACAGCTTTGTTTCTCTGGCTCTTGGCCTTAAGAGCTTCCTTTTCGAGCCTTGCTCTCTCCTGCGCTTCAAGCAGCGAATTACCGGTTACCTGAGCTGTGGCAACAGGTGCCGCACCTCTGTATACCGTACTGTCACTTGCCTGTGCTTGTGCTGCCTCTGCGTCCTGCGCCGCTGCGACCTCCTGCTTATGTCTCTCGAGGAACTCATAAGCCGAATCCCTGTCAAAGAAATCATTGTATCTGGGATAAAGCATCGACCTCTTGGTGATCTCATCCCTCTTCGCATCGTCGAGTGTTCCGAGACGGCTCGAAGGAGGTGCGATCATTGTCTGCTCCACAACAGTGGGGATGCCCTTCTCATCAAGCACCGATACGAGTGCCTCGCCCGTTCCGAGCTCGCCGAGCACCTTCATGGTGTCAAAAGCGGGGTTCTCCCTGAATGACTGTGCCGCAGCCTTTACACCCTTCATCTCGGCCGGTGTATATGCACGGAGCGCATGCTGGATCTTGTTTCCGAGCTGAGCGAGTACTCCATCCGGGATATCTCTCGGATTCTGGGTGATAAAGTAGATCCCGACGCCCTTTGATCTGATGAGCTTGACTACCTGTTCGATCTTCTCAAGGAGCACCTTCGGAGCTCCGTCAAAGAGCATGTGTGCCTCATCAAAGAAGAATACCATTCTGGGTTTCTCAAGATCGCCTACCTCGGGAAGTGTCTCAAAAAGCTCCGACATGAGCCACAGCATAAACATCGAATACATCCTCGGAGAAAGCATAAGCTTTCTGCAGTCGAGAAGCTCTATTATTCCCTTGCCCGACGCATCGGGAAGCAGCCAGTCCGCGATATTGAGGGCAGGCTCTCCGAAGAAACTCTCTCCTCCCTCAGACTCGATCGAGACGATCGCACGTGTGATCGCGTTGAGAGATGCCGTAGCGATATTACCGTATTTCGAGCTCAGTTCCTTCGCATTCTCTCCCACGAAGCCGATCATCGCCTTAAGGTCCTTTAAGTCTATGAGAAGAAGTCCCTCGTCATCCGCGATCTTGAAGATTATGTTTAAGATATCGCTCTGCGTATCGTTAAGATCCATGATCCTTGCGAGAAGAACCGGACCCATCTCGGAAACAGTCGTGCGCAGAGGAAGACCGGTCTGTCCGTAGACATCCCAGAAGCACACAGGATACCCTCCGTATGAAAAGCCCTTTTCATAGAGTCCCATCTTTCCGGCCCTGTCCTTCGTACTCTCGGCATCTCCGGCATCAACCATGCTTGCAAGGTCACCCTTCGCATCCGCCATAAACACCGGAACACCCAGCGCCGAAAACGATTCTGCGAGCACCCTGAGTGTCACGGTTTTACCGGTACCCGTAGCACCCGCAATAAGACCGTGCCTGTTCGCCATCGAAGGGCGGATGGATACGTCCGCGCCTGCGTCCTTCGTAGTTCCGATGAGTATCATGCCGTTACTGATCATACCGAGCCTCGCTTTCACTATATATGCCGTTTCCCCGCATCCCGAACACGCAGGTGAACTATTACGATAATTATATAATACGAGCATGTGAATTGAAAGTGTAAAGAATCTGTTTAGGATAATCCTCATACGGCAGTGACTGCCACGTCGTGTGAAGTCGGCGATATAGATAGTCTACAACCGCAGCCGGCCTAGCCTACAGCATATATTTTTCGGCACCGCTCGCGCTACATTTGCGGGTTCCCCTAGCCTCGCTAAGCTCTCACTTCGTACTAACGTACTCGTGAATCGCTAAGCGAAGAGACCCGCAATGTCCGAAAAACATATGCTGTACGCTCTCCGTCTGCTGTTTCAGAATAGGCTGTGACGCGCCCGTCTGCTTTCCGAGAACCCATATGAGACGTCGGTACTTAGCGGCTGTGTTTTAGCCGCTTATGTACCGCTACGTCGAATAATGGAGCGAGAGCGCGTTCAAGGAAAGTACGACGCGGCAGTCACAGCCGTAAGATGAACACAAATAAAAAAAGCATATAAAACACTATGTTCTATACGCTTTTTATCATATTCGTAATAGTTCACCTCGCGCATCCGGATACGAGCAGCTGCCTGAAATCCGCGATGTTCACAGGTTTAGAGTAATAGTACCCCTGCTGCTCATCACATCCTATGCCGGCCAGGAACACACTCTGATCACTCGTCTCCACGCCCTCGCACAGCGACCGCATCTTAAGTTCCTTGGTCATATGCACGATATTGGTGATAATGATCTTCTCCCTGTCCCCGAGCTCACGTGAGCGAAGGAAGCAGCGATCGAGCTTAATGACATCAATCGGTATCTGGCTAAGGAGCTTGAGTGACGAATACCCCGATCCGAAGTCGTCCATGGAGACCTTCATGCCCATCTCGTGGAATGCCGTGATGAACTCCATGACTCTCTCGGTGCGTTCGGTGCACATCGTCTCGGTAAGCTCAAACTCGAGATACTGCGGCGGTACTTTGTAGGTATCGCACAGATCTCTCACATAATCGATGATCTCGAGATCCTTCATGTGCTGGCGCGAAACGTTCATTGAAACCGGGACAACGCTCTCACCTTTGTCGAGTCTGTTCCTGAGGAACGAGAAAACTTCGTTATATATATAATAATCAACATAGATTATCTGCTTGCTCTTCTCAAGGATCGGAATGAACTGGTCGGGGTAGACCATGGTCCCGTTCGGTTTGATCCACCTGACGAGAGCCTCGGCTCCGATGATCTTGCCGGTTTCGGACTCGATCTTGGGCTGGTAGTATGCTTCGAGCTCGTGATTCTTGATAGCCTCGTCAATAGTGGAGATTATCTCAAGCTCACTGTCGATCTTTGACGCCATCTCAGGGAGGAAAAGAGTGACCGAATCGCTTCCGTCGAGCTTTGACTGCTTACGGGCGAGATTGGCATTCGAAATGGCTGTTTCGACATTGATCCCCTTTGCTTTCGCATCGATAAAGAACACGCCCGCCGTCATACGGATCCTCTCGCATGAGAACTCTTTGCGAAGGATCTGCTCTATATATGAAATTGATGCTTTGATCTCTTCAAGGAAAACCTTTTCGTCGCCATCGGCGCAGAATCTGGCGCAGACGATATTATCGGACACGACTCTCGCGCCTCCGAGAAAACCTTCTCCGCCGGACGAAAACATCTCGGACATCCTCGCAAGCAGCTTGTTTCCTCTCCTGTACCCGTAGGTATCGTTAAAGTACTTGAAATGCTTGATGTCCGAATAGACAATAGCTATAGAAGCTTCTTCCGACATGTCAGTGACTGCCTTCTTAAGCTTTGGTACGAATTCATCGTAGCTTTGCAACCCCGTTAACTGATCACTCACAAAAAACCCCCCTCGCTTTTTGTGTATTTTTAATGTACTTATTGTACAGTGAACTGAGATTTTAGTCAAGTAAAAAATCGTCAATAATCAATATCTCGCGAAAAAAATCATTTCATGAGCACTCTTTTCGCGTTACATGATACCGGCGATTTTTGAATAGTTTTGTGATTTTTTAACCCGGGTGTATTTTACGATATCTCATCCGTAAATGATGATATCTACACACAGTGAAATGATAGCCGAAAGAACGATCAAAAGTATCGGCGATATCTTTTTCTTACGGAGCCTTTTGTAGAGAACACCCACCGCGGCCACGACAGCGATGATCACCAGCCCGAGGATATTGACCTCAAACTTCTCCCCTCCCACTCCGAAAAGTGTGGAAAGTCCCATAGTCACAGCTGTCGACATGATAAGCGCGACCACGCCGGGTCTGACGCCCTCAAGGAAGGCATTAACGCCTTTGCGCTTCATAAATGTTCTCATGACCGAAGCGATAAGGAGCATGATAAGGAATGCGGGCAGGATAACACCGAGAGTCGCAAGGATCGCCCCGGGCACTCCGCCCTGTGAGAATCCGACAAAAGTAGCCATATTGACGGCTATAGGTCCGGGTGTCGACTCCGACACGGCGATGAAGTTCATCATCTGGGTGTCCGTGAGCCAGCCGTTTGAAACGACCGTCTCCCGCACGAGTGAGATCATTCCGTAGCCGCCTCCGAAGGAAACGGCACCGATCTTAAGGAAAGAGAGGAAAAGATGCAGGTAGATCATTGTTCGGCACCTCCTTCCCTATTTTTTAATGAAGTCAATGCATATATGAAAAGTCCCACACATCCGCACACAAGGATACAGATGACCGATGAGAATCCGATCCCGAAGATATAAAAGCTTATGAACAGAGCAGCCACCGCGCCAAAGATCACGTAAGTGACCGGCTTCTTTTTGAGACCTTTGAACATTCTCAGGCCTGCCGAAAAGATCAGATAAACGACGCACGCGCGGATGCCTTCAAAGGCGTACTGCACGTACCTGAACTGCATGAACCTGTCAAAGAAGAGTGAGATCACAGTGATTATGATGACCGAGGGGAGCACCACCCCAAGCGTCGAGGCAAGCGAACCAAAGAACCCGGCCTGCCTGTAACCGATAAACGTTGCACTGTTTATGGCGATCGGCCCGGGAGTCGATTCTCCGATAGCGATTATATCAATAAACTCTTCATGTGTCAGCCACTTCCGCCTGCCCACAAACTCTTCCTCGAGGAGCGCGATCATTGCGTAACCGCCGCCGAAGGTGAACGCTCCTATCTTAAGAAACGTGAGGAAGAGCGTAAGAACAAGCTTTCCTTTACTCATTTTTTGGCCTTTTATCATTTCAGATTCCCCTCTTCTCTTACATTCACCGGTCCGGTCAGAGCTGCTCGTTCCCATTATTCAAACAACAGATCTCTCATCTTGGGATGGATCGTGCCATAGGAATAGCCGTAGTTTCTGACGTGGATCATAAACACGAGTGAGAGATGCTCCTCGGGATACATGATCGTTGCGGCACCTGCGGCGCCGTCCCATCCGAAGACACCGGGCTTAGCAGGTGATCCCAGGAGCTCGGGCTCAAGGAGTATCTGCATGCCGACGCCATAACCGTAGCCGAGGCGACCCATGGTATTCTTAATGTCCTCACGGCTTACCGGACCAAGAAGGTTGGTCCTTATGGTATTTATGCTCTGCTCAGAAAGAATCCTCTTACCGCTCTTTCCGACACCGAAGCAGGCAAGTGCATCAGCAAGAAGCGAATAATCATAGGACGTACTCATAAGTCCCGCACCGCCGCTTTCATAGCACTCCGAAAGCTGGTAGCAGCACTCGGGACCCATCGGAACGATATTGCCCTGTTCATTGCAGATATACTGGCGGGCCATGAGGGCATCGTTATTGACGGGCTTGGCGAAGTATGTGTTCTTCATACCGAGCGGTTCCCAAATGTTTGCTTTAAGGTATTCGCCGAAGCTCATCCCCGAAACAACCTCGATCACTGCTGCGATAACGTCGTGGCTTAAGCTGTAGAGAAAATGCGTTCCGGGTGCAAATTCGAGAGGCGTCTCGACAAACGAATCGACGATCTGTCTTGTGGTCGCTTTTTGCCCAAATTCCTTAAGGACACGAACGATCCCGGGACGCTCAAGGTTATAATCAAGACCCGACTGCATCGAGACCAGATGCTTTATGAGCATCGGTCCGCAGGGAGCCACTCCCCCGTCCTCGGTCTTCATCGTAAGGTTCTTATATGCGGGCAGATACTTTGCGACATCATCGTCGAGCGAGATCTTCCCGGCCTCAACAAGCTGCATTAGAGCTGTCATCGTCTGGATCTTCGTCATCGAGAAAACAAGGTATCTCGTGTCGTCCCCCACCTTCACATCATGAACGGGATCGGCGTAGCCCTTGAGGTATCTGTATACTTCTTCATGGTCCTTATTGATCCTGACGTCGATCGAAGGGATCCCCTGCGACTCCAGGCTGTCCAGATATTTATCGAATAATTCGGTATTCAAAGCGTTTTCTCCTCTCTGTACATGTTTTCCATATCAACATCCCGGAAACGCTTTCAGCATTTCCTTTACATTGTATTTCACCCTATGCGGCAAAATCACTGCCTTTTAAGGATACACTGTCATTATAGGTTTTCGTTCGGCATCCTTCTTCTCACTTCTTGGGATCATCCTTCTCTATTTATGCACTATCCTTTTCCCGCATACACAGTGATACCATTCTTCCCGGTAAATCACGCACAGACGATTGACGTTTTGGGCTCACTCCACACTCTTCAGGGCTTCCGCCATATTGATACGGCTGAGCCTTCTCCTCATCATGAGGTTGACAAGGAAAGTAAAGAGAAATGTGAGCACGATCGAGATCCCGTATGTAAAGAGCGTTCTGATCGATTCGAACGCGATGAGCTCGATCTTTATCTTGCTCATGACAAAGTTGTGCAAGGCGATCCCGAGCGGTATCCCGACTACCGCGCCGCACAGCGTCATGATCAGGTTCTCGCGGAATACGTACTGTGACGTCTCGAAGTTCTTGAATCCAAGCACTTTGATGGTTGCTATTTCTCTGATCCTCTCGAGGATATTTATGTTCGTCAGGTTAAAGAGCACGATAAAATCAAGCGCCGCCGCGCACCCGATGACCAGCATAACCACGTACTTCATGCTGTCGAGCATCGAATTGACACGCTTTAACATCTCATCCGTCAGCGAGATGCTGACGGTCTTGCCGTATGAGGCAACCTTCGATCCTGCCTCATAAACGTCGGTTCCTTCCCTAAAATTCAGGTACGCAACCTTCCGCTCAACCTCGGGCAGGAACTTAGAAAGTGACCCCGTAGTCGTGTAGATGTAGTTGTAGATGACATTCTCGTAGACACCCGAGATATCGAGGTCCACATCATATCGGTCGCCCACCTTAACGCTTATATGATTACCCTCGAATAACCCATAGGCATCCGAGAGATTCTTGCTGATGAAACATGACCCTTCGGCGGGTGGAGTGAGTGTCACGCCATCACTGTGGAAATCGACCATGTCCGAAAGCTCGTCGAAGCTGTCAACCGCGATCAGGGTCACTGTGCCCGTGGACTGTTCGGTCGTGCAGGACGCGGGTCTGCTGTAGAGGAATGTGCACTTGTCGATCACGTCGCCGCACTCATCAAGGAAGTCGCCGCGCGCATCGGTCATGTCCTCCGCAAATGTGACACCGCAGTCGTAGAATGTGATCTCCTTAAACTGCCTGTCGGCGATATGCGAGATCGAGTCATTGAGTCCGAAGCCGGTGATAAGGAGTGCCGTACATCCTCCGATACCGAGGATCATCATAAAGAGCCTCTTTTTGTAGCGGAAAACGTTGCGGACCGAAACCTTGTGCAGGAACTTCATGTGCTTCCATATGAAGCCGATCCTTTCGAACAATACTCTCTTTCCGGGTGCGGGGGCCTTGGGTCTTATAAGCTCCGCTGCGGCTTCCTTAAGTTCCGAACGCGCCGTAAGGAAAGTAACAAGTAATACGAGCACAATATATCCACCGCCCGAAAGCGACATGAGAAGCGGATCGAATACGATCGTGATCTCCGAAAGACTGTACAGGATCGAGTATGCCATCCAGATCGTCTTCGGGAAGACGATACTTCCCACAAACACGCCGATGGCACATCCGAGGATAGCCGCGCTTCCGGCATAAACAAGGTAATGCGCCATGATCCTGCCCTTGCCGTAGCCGAGCGATTTGAGTGTTCCGATCTTGGTGCGGTCGTCGACGACCATCCTGTTCATGGTCGTAAGACACACAAGCGCCGCAACAGCGAAGAAGAATATCGGGAAAACGGCAGCGATACCGTTCACGATATCGGCGTCGTTTTGGAAGCAGTAATATCCGACGTTTTCCTTGCGTCCAAGGACATAAACGTTTTTAGAGACCTCCTTTAAGGCTTCGTCGGCCTGTTCTTTAAACATCGGGAGTGCCATCGCGGGGAGCGAATCAAGGTCTACTCCCAGCTCCTTTGCGATCAGCTTATAAACCTCGTCGGTGCCTTTTCCGGCCTCTTCCGCCGCGAGATCCTCAACTTTTTCCTGCATGCCCTCGACCGCGTTATCGTACTCCTCGGAGTAGACGTAGCCGGACTCCTTGTAGGTGAGGTAGATGTCGGTGTAGCGGTCCATCTTGAGGCCGCTTTCCATGATGTAGACAAACCCCGAGATCGAACCGTTCCCGAGAGTAGTGGTGCCTCGTTCAAAGTTTATGTAGAGCGGTGTACGAACCGAGCCGACGACCTCGTACTCCTTGTATTCGAACCTGTCGATCGTCTCCTCGTCGTTCCTGTCGGCGATGATGATCTTGCCACCGATCCCGAGGCCTCCGAGCTCGTAGCTGTCGATCACGCACTCGTAAGCCTTCGTGGGCATCCTGCCCTCGACAATTTCCGTATGGTTTATCTCCGACGGAAGGCTGATCGCCTTCAGAACGGTCTCATTGTCATTGATCAGCGCGAGGAAATCGGTACTCTTCGAGCCTTCCGCGTCCCTGACGCCCTCGAGGCCTTCAAACGCAGTGACGTTCTCTTCGGCCCAGCCGAGGGGCGATATCACCCTCGCGTCGTACATGTTCGTTCGACAGAGATACTCGTCGAGCGTCTGTATCATGGCGGTGTTTGTGATCTTAAGGCCCGTAAAAAAGCCGGATCCGAGCGCAATAATAAGTGCGATCGCAAGATACCTGCTGATCGTGCTCAATATCACTCTGACGCCTGTCTTTGTCATGGCGCTCATAACGCTTCTCTTCTTCAAGTTTGTTCCTCTTTACTGTTCTGTTTCATGTCGGGCCACATTATTGCTTGTGTCTTTTATCTGCCCGTTTTAATGTTATCAATCGCTAAATCTGTTGACTGATTCCATGGGGATCACCTCAAGAATCTCTCAACTCTGAATCATCACCACTCTATGGTGTCTACCGAAACGGGATGATGATTTACAACATTTGAGATCGTCTCACCGCTTCTGACGCGGATGACTCTGTCGGCCATGTCTGTGAGCGCCTGATTGTGGGTGATCAGGATGACCGTCATCCCGCGTTCGTGTGCAGTCTTCTCGAGCAGTGAAAGTATCGCTTTCCCGGTCACGTAGTCAAGAGCACCGGTAGGTTCATCACACAGCAAAAGCTTCGGATTCTTGGCAAGCGCACGTGCGATCGCCACACGTTGCTGCTCTCCGCCCGAAAGCTGCGAAGGGAAGTTGTCCGTACGTCCTGCGAGGCCGACCTCGCGGAGTGTCTCATAAGCGTCAAGCGGATCCTTACAGATCTGTCCGGCCAGCTCGACGTTCTCAAGGGCCGTCAGGTTCTGCACAAGGTTGTAGAACTGGAACACGAACCCGATGTCGTTGCGCCTGTAGAGGGTGAGCTGCTGCTCGGACATCTTTGAGATCTCCACGCCGTCGAGCACAACCTTACCCGAGGTGAGTGTGTCCATCCCGCCGAGGATATTGAGAAGCGTCGTCTTGCCGGCACCCGAAGGCCCGACGATGACACATATCTCGCCCTTCTCGACATTAAAAGTCGCGTTTTTGAGCGCCTCGATGGTCATCTCACCCATTCTGTATTCTTTTCGTACATTTTGAAATTCAATGTATGACATTTGGCTTTCCTTTCAAGGCAGTACAATCAAATCTTTGGTCATATAGAAAATACCATAAATCACGTCAGATTTCATCAAAAAAATAGGATGGACCGGTGACACTTGGTATCCAAGTGAAGCTTTTGGCAAGGAAACGGTTGCGGCTTTGCCTCAACCAATGAGACGGGGGTTGTGGACCATTTCATGGTCCACAACCCCCGTCCCCCCGGTCCATCTATATACTACCTCACATACTTCTCTTCAAAATCCGCGATCGGTATCGGCTTGCTGTAGTAATAACCCTGGATCACATCACAGCCGAGCTCTGCGAGTTTGTCGACCTGGTCCTTGCTCTCGGCACCTTCGGCGAGACACTTAAGGCCGAGCTCGTTTGCAAGAGTGATGATATGTCTGATAACGGTTATATCGTCATCGGATTTGTTCTCATCCGAAACCTTGTCAACAAAGCTCTTGTCAATCTTTAACGTATCAAACGGCAGCTCCGTGAGCAGGGAAAGCGACGAGTATCCCGTTCCGAAATCATCCATCGACAGACTGAAACCTCTTTCTCTGAGGCATTCCATCATGTTTATCAGATGCTTCTTATTGTCATACGAAGCGCTTTCCGTAAGCTCAAAGTCGATGTATCTGTGATCGATACCATATTCATCAACGATCGATGAAAGATGTTCTATAAGATTTCGTGTATAAAGCCTGCTTCTCGAGAGATTGACGGAGACAGGCACGAGCTTCTTACCGGCTTCCTTCCACTTCTTCAGCGCGAGGCAGACTTTTCTGAGCACGACATCATCGATCTTGCCTATCGAGCAGTCCTTCTCAAAATAAGGGATAAAACGTGCCGGCGAAAGGAACTCCACCTTTCTGTAGTTCCAGCGTATAAGAGCCTCGGCGCCCTCGAGCTCGCCTGTCGAACTCTTGATCTTGGGTTGAAGGTATACCATGAATTCGTCGTTTGCGATCGCAGTATCAAGGTACGCCTTGATGTAATTGCTCCACGAGAGGTCATCATGCATTTTGTCGGTGTATATGATGATGTCCGTCTCACTCCTGTTCGTGCCGAGTGCCTGCGCCATCTTTCCGGCATCGGCGACACGGTTTCCCGAAAGGACAGAGCGCTGCATAGGAACCACACCGCACCTGTAATAAACGCGATAGTTGGGATCCTCTTCAAGATAAGACAGTTTCTCGAAAAACTGACGGAGCGTCCGGATCGTATCCTCCTCTGTCATATCTTTTATCATCATAGCGAAATTGTCATTGTGACAACGTGCGCTCGCATAAACGAAATCGGCTTCGTTCATGGCTTTCACGATATTACAAAGGACCTTGTTTGCCGCGATGTGTCCGTAAACCTCGTTAAGAACGCGGAACTCCTTGACATCAAAATGCGCAAATGCATAGTCGCGGATCCCCTTATCCATGGGCATCTCAAGGAACGAAACAAGATGATTCCAGTTGTAATGGCCGGTGATCGGGTCAAAGAAAGCTGTCTTATAAAGCGTATCCGCATTGAACGCAGAAACATCATCCTTTATGACATTCACGGCTCTGTCTGCGCAGATCTTCCACTCATAAAGCATCCTGATCTTCCGGCAATCCGTAAATACACCGATCACGCCGGTCTCGGCGCTGTCCTTGATTGAAAGGTCGGTATAATTCCTGTGTGCATCATCATCACCGGCAATCTTTTCAAAGAAGCCCTGTATGGATCTGCGAGACATCTCGATCGGTTCATCGATCTCAACCGAATAAAAGAAGGAGCCCTCAAGTTCTATGCTCTTTAAGTCCTTCGGATACTCGATCCGATCATCTCCCTCGCGGAACTCGATACCGATAACCTCGCGTTCAAGACCGGTCACGAAAAAGACTCCCGGATAGTCATATGTTCCGAACGCACCCGAGTAGTTCTTTACGCACGCCGGAACAGTCTCTCCATAAAATGCCTTGATCTCTTCGTCTGTGGCCTCAGTATAGTAGAGAAGCCTGCGGGGCTTATAAAGTTGGTTTAGTTTGTTTATAAACATGTAATGTGTTTCCTCTTATCTGTTCTCCGGGCTTTGTTCATAACACCCTGCCACCCCCGGAGCAACCACGGCAGCAGAGCTTGATGCACGCTTGTACATCGCTGGTTTGTGAAAATAATTATATCATCTACCGAAAGTTGTCACAAGTAGAAACATGGGTGGCCCACTTGGGGACGGGGGTTGTGGACCATGCACCTCAATGGTCCACAACCCCCGTCCCCCAGCGGGCCACACCACGGCATTGTGTTTTTCACTTGAAAAAAGTATAATTTTCACAATACTACCGAAAGGACGACCGCTATGACCTGCACAGACAAATTTGAGCAACTCTTTGGGAGTGTCCCGGAGCATACAGACTTCTGCCCGTACCGCATCAGCCCGCTTGGCGCGCATGTAGATCATCAGGGCGGTCATATAAACGGACTGGCCATAGACATGGGCATCAGATTTGCCTACAGTGCTACGGAGGACGGTTCTTTTGAACTGGCGTCGATGAACTTTGACGGAACTGTGCGCTTCACGCAGGACGATATCGGTGATCATTCAAAAGGTGACTGGGCCGATCACTGCCGCGGTGCTGTCAAGATGCTTGCAGAAAAAGTGCTTGCCGAGAAAGCAAACGCAGATGTAATCAGCGAAGGCAAGCATCCCCTCCCCATCGGTCTCAAGGGAGTGATCGAAGGGAGCTTCCCTATCGGCGGACTGTCATCTTCCGCCGCCGTGATCATAGTGTTTATGAAGGCTGTCGCAGGCCTCAATGGGATCAAGCTCAGCGACCGTGAGCTCATTGAGCTCGCCAAGGCTGCAGAGAACCGATATGTCGGTGTTTCATGCGGCAAGCTCGACCAAAGCTGCGAAGTTCTTTCGAAGAAGGATCACATCCTTTTCCTTGATTGCAATGATGATTCATACGAACTCATCCCCAAGGCGCCCGTGACACCCGAATATGATATCGTCGTGTTCTTCTCGGGTCTCGAGAGAAGCCTTGCCTCCAGCGCTTATAACTTAAGGCTCGACGAATGCAGGGCTGCCGCCTACAGTCTCCTCGAATACGCAGGAATCCCCCGGAAGTCGATCGCAGAGACTAAGCTCCGTGATGTTCCGAGGGATGCTTTTGAATCGTATAAAA
>JAEEGG010014773.1_pt1 | contig 16480 bp, 11 predicted proteins | sample 9134161 | NCBI WGS metagenome assembly JAEEGG01 (sample SAMN16246543, study PRJNA631951) | gut metagenome | biome: gut microbiome; feature: rumen; material: CR-attached | host: Bos | place: Iran: Karaj | collected 2018-10
CGTTGTCTGCAGAAAGGGCGTGGTTAATCTTAGTCGCAATCTCCTGGGGCGAATACTCCTGCTGGGCGATGATACGGAACAGGTTACGTGTCACTGCCATGAACAAGGATGCCGGAATACCCTTACCGGAAACGTCTCCAATGCAGAAGTAAAGATTCTCGTTTTCTACAAAGAAATCGTACAGGTCGCCTCCAACCTCCTTTGCAGGCGTCATGGATGCGAACAGGTCAATATCGTGCCTGTTGGGGAAGGGCGGGAAGATGCGGGGCACCATGCTCATCTGGATGTCACTGGCCACCATGAGCTCCCTCTCGATGGAGGCTTTTTCGGCCGATGTGGACTTGACTTCCTCGATATATTTCACCAGGGAGTGCTGCATGCCCGAGAAAGATTGACACAATCGGCCAATTTCGTCCTTGCGGTCGGTGTTGGGCAGAACCTGGTCAAAGTTGCCGGCGGCTATGGTCTCGGCCTGCTCGGCCAGGCTGCTCAGCGGTTCAATCTGGTGCCGGAACACATAACTCAGGATGAGGTGCATAATGAGCATACCCAGGATGAAGATCATAATAACCACATTCCTCAGGCGGGTATAGCCGTTGAAGATGTCCCTCTCGGGGCACACGATGGCGGCGCTGAATCCGGTGTTACCGAGGGGCTTGTAGAACACATAGCAAAGCTCGCCGTCCACCATCAGTTGCTTTACCCCTTCTTCTCCGTGGACCATGGCCTGGCCCAGTTCCATCCGCTCTGGATTGTCCTGATCCAGCGTCTCGGTGAAGATGCTCTGGAACAGCAGTTTCTCGGGATCCGGATGCACGAAGAAGGTGCCGCTCTTGCCAATCATAAAGCTGTAGGAATGGGGATAGGGCTTGACGGCCGATATGGTCTCTGACAGCCAGCCGAGGGAGAGGTCCGTGGCGATGGTCCCGATATACTTGCCATTCTTGTCCTTGAGCGGTTTGCCGTAGGAGACAATCATTTTGCTCTGGGATTCGTCGTTGGGGTCTTCATCCAGGAAAGGTTCGGTCCAGACGGGACGGTCCAGCAGTTTGCAAAGCTGGTACCAGTCCATATAGAAGTACTCGTACTGGTCGTTTCCTTCCTGTTCCGTTTTAATCTCACCCTCTTCATTAAAGTGAGAGTATACAGAGTAATACCGGCCTTTCTTGGGGAAGTAATAGGGCTCAAAGGCAATGGAGCATCCGTTGAGTTCCGGATTGTTCCTGAGGATGGACTTGGCGTAGGCGTATACGGAATCCGGGGTGTCCAGATGGCGGAGAACCAGCCAGTCGGTGTTATCGGTTGCTACCTCCACGCGATCCAGGATGGTGTTCACGCGAAGGGCGGTATTGTTGAGCAACTGAGAGGCGTGTTCCATGGCCTCGCGCCTTACAGCCTCCCTGGACTGCAGAAAGAGAAAGTCCACGGCCGCTAGGAAGACGATACTGGCCAGGGCGGCTACAATGATATTGAGCCGGCGGGAGAAGGAGGTCCGGAGAAAGTCTAAGTGTAGTTCCATGGCGCTTACTCGGCTAAGATTTGTTCGTAAGTGACTTCATTGAGGAGGAGCTGGCTTTCCAGCATGAGGTCAGAGGCCAGCTTGACCATATCCGGACGCAGACGGAATTCACGTTCTCCGGAATCCCGGTCCACCTGCAGTCTCAGGATTTCCTGCAGCTGGAGTTTCTGCATGGTGCGGTTGGTGGCCACATTGAACATCTTCACATATTTCATCACAATTTCCAGCGCCTCTTCCGGATGCTCGGCACAATATTCCCAGCCCCTTTTACTGGCCTGGGCAAAGCTATGGGCGGCTTCCTTGTTCTTGTTGTAGCAGTCCCTTAGCATGTACACCCCATCTTCCTGAACGTTGTAGTTGTGGTCGCAGAAGCGATACACATTATTCTCTGTGAACTGGACCCCACTCTGCTTGAGCAAGTAGTATTCGTTGTAACTCATGGCCAGGGTCGCGTCAATGGCACCGGCAACGAAGAGGTTGATACTGGTGGCAAAACGGACCCATTCGTAATTGAGGTCTTCCTTGAGACTCATGGCCAGGGCAATCTGGTCGAACCCTACACTCCAGGTACCTACCCGGATGCCTTTCTGCTTGATGGGATTTTCGTCGTTGCGGGACACGATGACCAGTCCGTTGTTCATGGACGTCTGGAGAATGTTGACCAGCGGAATGCCGTTGTCAATGGTCTCCATGGCCTGGCAGAGCTGCAGGGTGGTAAACTGGCTGGCGTTGCTGCGGAGGCGGGAGATGGCCGATTCCGTAGCGTTGGGATGGACGATTTCCACGTCAATCCCGGCCTCCTCATAAAAGCCGAGTTCCTTGGCTACATAGTAACCGGCAAACTGGGCCTGAGGGGTCCATTGGGGGGTGAATGTCACTTTTTGCTGCGCCAGGGCCGATCCCGTAAGAGCCAGGCTGGCGAAGATCGCAAGAATGTGGGGGATGTTTTTCATACTTGCAAAGTTAGTTATTTTTGGGAATCTTCGGCAATTCATTGTAAACTCCCACTTCGGAGATGGAGAGGAGTCCCTCGTACGAGATGAAACGCACGCGGATGGCGTCGGCCCGAGTGGGGGAGAAGCGGCAGATGTGCACCCGGCTTTCGCGGGAGGCGTCGGTGGCTATGGACTTCCATTCGCCGTTTTGAAGGGCTTCCACCACCAGTTTGCTGATCCCGGGTTCACCCCGTTCGGTGATTACCACCATGGAGACGGGCGTATTCTTGTCCAGTTCCACCTTCCACCAGGGCTCTTTGACGGACGGGCTGGAGACCCAGGCCGTGGCAAAGTTGTCGTCGTTGGCCAGGTCCATAAGGTCGCAGTCCTCCGACCACGAGGAATCGCAGGTCCTGTCCACCGCCAGGTTGATGGCGGTAATGGGCGCGGGGGCTTCCGGTACGTCCACCAGGTGGCCGGTGTTTTTCCAGAGTCGGCCGATCCGGCGCATAGCTTCCTGTGCATTGGGGTCTATGAGCCCTTCGCGGTTGGGGGCGGCGTTGAGGATGTAGGTGCAGTAGGCCTGGTTGTAGGGGATGATATTATCGGCCACAATCTTCTCCACGTCCTTGAGCTCGTCGGTGGGGAAGGACTCTTTCCAGAACCAGGTGCGCTGCAGGGGATAGCAGGCCATGGCGGGAAGGCGGTTGACCCGGGCCGATATCTTCTGCCCGGCGCCCTGCTCGTAGCAGCGGATGTCGGAGTAGAAGAGGGCTTCCTGGGGGTACTTGGCGCCGTTGAGGTCCATCACCAGGCAGTCGGGCTGAAGGCTCTTGATATAAGAGTAAAGCTCCGGGAAGGAGACGTCGGTGTAGGAAATGCGGCCCCAGGGGGCGTCCCAGCCGTCAAACATGATGGTGTTCACCGGGCCATAGCCGGTGAGGAGTTCCTTGATCTGGGCCTTGATGAAAGCTGTCTTCTCCGGGGTGAAGGGGAGCGTGTGGCGGATCCTGTGATGCGTGTCCAGGATGGAGAAATGGAACATCACCTGCATGCCGGCTTCGGCCAGGGCATCGGTGAGTTCCTTGAGTACGTCCCTTCCCAGCGGGGTATGCATCACGCTGTAATCTGTGGTGGCAGTATCCCACATGCAGAATCCGGCGTGGTGCTTGACGCTGATGCAGATGAACGTGGCGCCGGCACTCTTGGCCGTAGCCACCCACTGGCGGGTATCCAGCTTGGTGGGATTGAAGACGGCGGCGTCCAGATCCGGGTCGGTCCAATCGGCCTCCTGGAAGGTGGGAAGCCCGAAATGCACGAACATGCCGAAGCGAAGGTCTACGAACTCCTGCTGGAGCTGATGGAGGCTCTTGTCCTGGGCCGATGCTTTGTAACAAAAACCTATGAGCAGGAAGCTCAGGAGAAGGGCGCAGGATAGGGGTTTACGGGTTGCCATCGTGAGGGGCTATTTGTAGATTTCCGGGAAGGGACGGCCTCTCCAGTCTTCGGGGATTTGGAGGCCCAGGATATCGGCCATGACGGCGGGCGTGTCGTACTGCATCACGGGTGCTTTGATTTCATAGCCTTCCTGGATGCCCTTGCCGCAGACGATGAGGGGAGTCTCCAATTCCAGCAGGGTGAATTTGCCGTGGTGCTTGTCCACGCCGCCGTGATCGGCCGACATTACTATCACGGTGTCGTCGTAGATGCCGGCTTCCTTGAGCGCCTCTATGACCTGCCCCACCGCCGCATCCAGGATGCGCTGGCGTTCCATATACTCCTCGCTGTACCAGCCGCGGACGTGTCCGGCCTCATCCAGGGTGCCGAAGTAGAGGAAGAAGAACTCGGGCTTGTTTTCCTTGATGTAGTCGGTGGCTATGCGGGTGTAGTCCTCTACGGGAATGATGACGTCATCCGTGGAGGTATAGGTCTTGGTGTAATAATGCCAGTTCATGGCCAGGGTGTCCGTCACGGCGCCAATTCCGTCCCAGTCATAGATGCAGCCGGTTACGGCCTGGGGATGCTGCTCGCGCAGGATGGTGAAAAGGGTAGGAGGAATGCCGTGCCCGTTGTCGGAGGTCGAGGGAATGGTGCCGTGGGTAGAGTTCCACTTGTCAAATCCGTGCATCTCCGTGGGCAGTCCGTTCATGATGGAGGCCCAGTTGATGGCCGATGCCGACGGCATCACGGAGCGCTTGGAAAGGGTCCAGCTGCCGTGGTCCATGAGGGAATGGATGTTGGGCAGGTCCTGGGCCGGAGCCTGGCGGACGGCCTCGGCGGCCCATCCGTCAATGCCGATGAACACGACATGCTTGGCTACGGGAGCATGGTTCCCCTTGGGCGCGCACGCAACGCAGGCCAGGGCCAAAAGAAAGGGAAGAATGGATTTCATGTGGTTAATTAATAGTAGGTTCGCTGTGCGAATATACTAAATAAAATGCTAATTTTGTATAAATTAGTGACATTATGAATCTGCGATTTACGGCCCTGCTCATCAGTGCGCTTCTCCTTTTGTCCTGCGCCCAGCCTGCGAAGGAGGAGAGTTGGTGGCAGATGCGCGGCATCGTGTTGTCTACCAAGGAGTTGGCGGAGGTTGACTGGCCCGTCATCGCCGCCCGCAGCGGCATCAACACCATCGGCACCCATATCACACCCTCCGAGGTGGTGGCTTTCCTGAACACGGATAAGGGCCGGGCTTTCACCGAAGCCTGCCGCAAGAACGGCATTACGGTAGAGCACCAGCTGCACGCAATGGCAGAGCTGCTTCCGCGGGATTTGTTTGACGAAGCTCCCGAAATGTTCCGGATGGACAGTTCCGGAGTAAGGACGGCCGATTTCAACTGTTGCGTGCATTCGCAGAAAGCCCTTGAAATAATTGCCTCCAACGCTGCCGAGCTGGCAAAAATCCTGAAGCCCGGCAATCACCGCTACTACTTCTGGCTGGACGACAACGCCCCGGTTTGCTGCTGCCCCCTGTGCCGGGAGTATTCTCCCAGCGAACAGGCGCTGATTGTGGAGAACTGCATGCTGAAGGCCATCCGCCAAGTGGATCCCAAGGCCCGGGTGGCCCATCTGGCCTACTCGCATTTTATGGAACCGCCCGTGAAGGTGCAGCCGGAAGAAGGCATCTTCCTGGAGTTCGCGCCCATCTACCGTTCCTGGGATGTTCCCCTGACCATGAAGGAGGCGGTGTGCCCGCGGGGATATCCGGTTACCAACGGGGATAACCTGCGCTGGCTGGAAGCCAATCTGGAGGTGTTTGATGCTAAGGATGCGGTGGTGCTGGAGTACTGGCTGGATGCTTCGCTTTTCAGCCGCTGGAAACGGCCGGCCGTGGAACTTCCTTGGCATCCGGAGGTCTGCCGGAGCGACCTGGAGACCTATGCCGGCTACGGCATCCACAACGTGACTTCCTTCGCGGTTTACATGGATGCCGAGTACTTTGAGCGCTTCCCTTCGCAGAAGCCCATCGAAGAATATGGCTCCCTGCTCCAATCTTATGTCCCTTCCATTCACACCCCTGTCCGATATTGAATTATGAAAGCTTATTCTCTTGTTATGGCTGCTTTGCTGACTGCCGCTTGCAATTCTTTTGAACCGTTTACCTTTGTTCAGATGAGTGATACCCAGATAGGATTCATTGACAATTCTGCGGCGTACACTCACTCGGATTCCCTGTTCAGGGCGGCCGTTGAGGCCGTCAACGCCCTGGACCCTGCCTGTGTAGTCATCACCGGAGACCTGGTGGACAATCCGGAAAGCGCTCTGCAGGATTCCGTCTATCGGGCCTGCCTGGCCGGGATTGAGGCTCCGGCCTATGCCGTCCCGGGCAATCACGACTACCTGGGTTTCACCCGCGAAAAACAGGCGGCGTACATCGCCCGCCGCGGCTACGACCGCTTCTCTTTCCAGGAGAAGGGATGCGCGTTCATCGGCATGGATTCCAACTGCATCAAGGATGGAGTTGAGGATGTGGAGGCCGAACAGCTGGCCTGGCTGGAAGGGGAGCTTGCATCGGCCCAGAATTGCCGGTACACCTTTGTCTTCCTGCATTGCCCCGTTATCCGGGAAACCCTGGATGAGAAAGAGGACTATTTCAATTTCTCGCGGGAAAAGAGACGCCAATACCTGGATTTGTTCAAGAAGTACGGTGTGGACATCGTCTTTGCCGGGCACACCCACCAGGAGTACGACACCACGGTGGAGGGCATCCGTTTCGTTACGGCGGGTCCTGTCGCCAACGCCCTGGGCCACGGAACCCCCGGTTTCAACGTCATAAAGGTTAAGGCCGATGGGGTAGAGGTAACCTACACCCCCACCCCCGGAGTGGACCCCACCCATTGCCGTTTCTAAGGGACTTAGAAATAAGCCACAAAAAAGTGCGTCAAGCTTGCTTGAACGCACTTTTTTGTTAAGTATTTTTGTTATATTTGTAAATAGCTAAACACCTTAACGACTATTACTTATGACTAGCCTTAAAAAACTGCTTCCGGCCCTTGTCATATCCGGCCTCGTAGCTGTTGGCTGCGGCACCACCAAGCAACAGCCCACCACCACCACAGAAACCACTCCCACCATCCAGGAGCGCGTAGATAAAAAGGCCAACGAACTGGCCGATTTGAAAGGCGCCACCGTAGAATCCGTCACCCTGGAAGACGGCACCATCGCCCTCAAGGTCACCTTTGACAGCGGCATCCTCTTCGGCTTTAACAAAACAGACCTGGGAGATGAGGCCAAGGACTCCCTGAAAGAGCTGGTGGACGAGATTGAAGACATGGAAGACGCCCGCATCCGCGTGTACGGCCACACAGACATCGTAGGCAGCGCGGAGGTAAACCAGAGGGTTTCCACCGAGCGTGCCAAGAAAGTGGCCGCCTTCCTGGTAGACAAGGGAATTGAAGCCAGCCGCATAGAGGCGGAAGGCCTGTCCTTCAACCACCCGGTGGCCGATAATTCCACCGAGGCGGGACGCGCCAAAAACCGTCGTGTAGAGATTTACGTAATCCCTGCCCAGTAGCCTTCTCTCCTATTTCCTGGGCCTGCGGAACATGTAAATTATGTCTACCACGGCCAGGATAAGAAGGCCCAGCAGCATGAGGATTTTCCCAAGAGAAAAATCTGATACTTCCAGCTCGGGAATAGGTTCCGGATAATCCCTGTCGGAGATTTCTTCGGCAGGGGTTTCTTCTATCTCTGCCGTCTCTTCGGGAGCCACGTCCTCCACAACCTCTTCTCCACTGGTTTCCCGCTGGTACTTGAATACCACATCCATGCCGTTACAGGAGAGGATAATGGACATTTCACGTCCCCGAGTGGGCGTTTTTCCGCTCAAGGCGAGCGTTCTGGTCTCCCCGCGGGCCGGTTTGGACACGGTTTCCCCGCGAGCCGACGTCAGGGGAACCTCCCCTGCTTCGGAAACAAGGGTTACGCGGCCGTAGATGTTCGCCGGTTCGGCGCCTGCATCTCCGGAGGTAGATACCGATACCCCCAGGGTAAAGCTTTCGCCGGGAGCGTAAGACTTCTCCGGCTCCGCGAACTTGCCCTTGGAGGTGAACACCATGAGGGCGTTCCCAGAGGACACTTTCCGCTCATAGGAGAAGTTTCCGTTCCGGTAAGAACGGTCTATGCGAACCTTCTGCCCGTTTTCCCAGGAGCCTCCTGCGCCTTTCGTTTCGGTTTTTACCAACTGCCAGTCTCCGGCATTCTGGGCCAGTGCTCCCATCTGGGCGGCCATGGCCAGGCCCAGGATGCACAGCATGTAAGTGATTGTTTTCTTTATCATCGTTTTCCGTATTAATTCTTATCGGCTTCCACCGCCTACGCCGCCACCGGAATGGCCTCCGCCTCCTCCTACGGACGAGCTGCCGCCTTCACCGCTCTCACGGGCGGCCTGGGTGGCGGCAGCGCGCAGACCCGCATCGGCCAGCTTCTGCACCAGGTATCCCAGCGCCATCATGGCAAACATGTCTAACAAGTGGTCTTGGGAGTATTCGGCAAATTCGGTTGGATAGAGTTTCTTCATCTGCTTGGATACCTTATCGGCAATGCCAAACAGGGCCGCGTAAATCAGATACTGATTCCAAAGATGCACCTCAGGGATGGTACGCTGATTCAGGATGGTGAAATCTTTCAGGAAATTCTTGAACTCTATCACTTCTTTCAGGGCACCGAAACCCTCTTCGGTACCACGGTCTTTCTTGTTGATAAAGCCTTTCCGGAGGAGGTAGCTCCGTCCCTTGCCCCGGGCCCGGTAAGGCCAACTCTTGATATGCTCATAATTCCAGCGCGACCAGCGCTTGAACTCCCGGGGGGTCAGAATCATGTCCCGGCCGGCGGCCGCCAGGCACATCTCGTACAAATCGGCCTCTACGGGGTCATTGATTTCAACGTCATTTCGGAGCGCCAGCTTGATGTTTCTCTTGGACCAGCCCCGGTGGGCGCTCACTTTCCCTTCCAGCATCCATTTGAGAAAGATGGCTCCCATAAGGCCGCGGCTGTACTTTTCGCCGTCCAGATAAAAGCGGCGGCTGCCATCCATCACATAATAGGCGGCAAAGAGATTGCCGTCCAGGGGGACATCCCGGCGCCAGCCTTCGATTTTGCGGGTACCGAAGAGTTTCTTCCGGTAGATGTTTCCTGTGGCAAAAGCGCCCAGAATCCAGAGAATCAGAGCCAGCACCCCGGCGCCCAGCAAATAGGGACCCCAGGCCTTGGTATTGGACAAAATGTTATAGCTACTGCCTTTCTTGGCCTTTTTCTCCATTTGGGCGAAGGTGGAGTTCTTGGTCACTTCCGTGGCAAACATCCCCTTGTCAAAGCGCACCATGATGGTCACGTGGTTCCGTTTGCTCATGGGTTTCCGGGTCTCGGCCACTACGGCTCCGTCTATCACGTAGATGGAGCCCCGGAAACCGAAGGCCCAGACCCTGGTGTTCTCAGAGGTCCACTCCGGCCCACTGGTTTGGTTCACAATGGTCACCTTCACGTGCTGCGGGCCGGCTACCATCTGGGTGTTTACAAACTGGAAGTTAAAGCCGTCATAGTCCGTCATGCCCTGAACCAGGCCGGTCATCTTCACCACCGTGCGCCATTTGTGATCACCCAGGGAGCCCTGGCCCCAGCACAGCTCCACACCGTCGGTCTTCCGGACCAGACCGCTCCGGCCCTTTTTCTGCTCCAGGGAACGGCCGGAATCCCAGTTGAACCCCTCGTCCACGAAGGTCTTTCCGTCTTCGGACACCTTGAGGGAAGTCACTTTCATGGGCCCCAGATTGCCCACGGGGATGTACCACTCGGTGCCGCTGGTCACGGTGACGTCCCAGTCGGTGGTCACCGTGGCGGAACCGTCTTTGGCCACCACCACAAGGATGTCTATATCCCGAATCTCCTGGGCCGATAAGGCCAGGGGAAGCAGGAGGGCTATCAGGAGAAAAATCTTTTTCATATTGTGGAGATTATCATGTATTTATCGGCTTCCGCCACCATGGCCGCCACCGGAGTGTCCGCCGCCTCCGCCCAGGAAGGAGAACCCGTCTTCCGGGTCGGAATCCAGGGTAGAATGGGCCGATACCACCCGGGAAGCGATATTGGAGAAGTTCTGGGACAGGTTCAGCAGCGAAGGGATGCCGCCGGAGGGCTCCAGGGACATCTCCTGCGCATAGCGGGCGAAGTCCATGGGGTAGAGCGCCTGCATCTGGCCGGCCACTTCATCGGCTATCCCGAAAAGCGCCGCATACACCAGATACTGGTTCCAGAGGTGCACCTCGGGCACCGTACGCTTGTTGATGAGGGTGAAGTCTTTCAGGAACTGCCGGAACTCCGGAACCTGCCGCATGGGTGCAAACCCCGCCTCGGTGCCCTGGTCCTTATCGGTCAGATATCCTTTGTCCAGCAGGTATTGGCGGCCCACGGAGAGGGCCTTCTTGGGCCAGGCTTCCAGCGTCTTGTAATTCGTATCGGCCCACTTCTCAAATTCGTTCGGCTCCAGGAGATGGTTGTCGCCGGCAGCTTCCAGGGCCATCTTGTACAACGATTCCTCTACCTCGTTGTCCAGCTGGACGTCCTGCTGCAATTGCATGCATTTCTTCCGGGCCTGCACCTTCCCTTCCAGGATCCATTTGAGGAACAGGGCCCCCATGAGATGACTCTCTTCGCCGCCACCGCTGAAGAAGAAGCGGTTGGCGTTGCGGCTCACATAATAATTGGCAAAGAGGTTCCCGTCCAGTGGAACGTCCCGGCTCCAACCCTTGATTTTCTGGACGCCCAGAAGTTTTTTGTTGTATTTGTTTCCCTTTTTCAGGGCCGTGAAAAGCCAGACCAGGGCGGCTGCCACAACGGCTATAAGGCCGTAGATGGCCAGTTCGTCCATGTTTGCGGCGTTGCTGATGCGGCTTCCCTTTTTGGCTTTTTTCTCCATGTAAGAGAAGGGGATGTTCTGGAGGACTTTGGGGAAGAACATTCCCTTGTCGAAGCGCACCATGAGGGTCACGTGGTTCTCCTTTTTCAGGGGCTTGGTGGTTTCGGCTACAATGGCGCCGTCCACAACCTGGACTTTTCCCTTGAAGCCAAAGGCCCATACCTTGGTGTTGGAGGGAGTCCAGGCCGGGCCTCCGGTCTTGTTCACCAGAATTACGCGCACGTGCTTGGGAGGAGCCTGCATGCGGTCATTCACAAACTGGAAGTTGAAGCCGTCGTAGTCCATCATCCCCTGCACCAGGCCGGTGAGGCCCAGCCTGGACTGCCACTTGTGGTCTCCCAGGCTTCCCTGGCCCCAGCATAATTCATAGCCGCGCTTGGTCTTGACCAGACCGCTCCGGCCCGCCTTTTCTTCCAGCGAGCGTTTGCTTTTCCAGTCCGGCCCCTCATCCACGAAGGCCTCGCCGTTTTCGAACACCTGGAAGGAGGTGATGGTCATAGGCCCCAGGTTCTCGATGGGTATGTACCACTCCGTGCCGCTCACCACCGTCACATCCCAGTCCGTGATGACCGTGGCGCTTCCGTTCTGCGCCACCTCCACGCGGATGTCCATGTCCCTAATCTCCTGGGCCGATAAGGTCAGGGGGAAGAGGAAGACCAGGAGGGCGGAGAAGATTATACGACTGGTGCTCATTATCTTTTATTTCTTCGTGTAAGCATCGATGAAAACTGTATTGCTCTCATTTGGACCTTCCTTTCCTTCAGACCACTCGAGCGATACCACATTGGGACTATACCTCTCGTGCTCTTTTGTATTTGCTTTCATCTTGTAATCATTAATCAAAAACCTTCCACACGTAAGGTAAATTTCAACACCAGTCTCTTCGGTAAAAGAATAACTTGCCTCATAGGTGCATTTCTCCCAATGGGTCTCAAGGTCACCATATATATTTCTCGTTATAACACGGGATCCACGTTTCTCTTTTTCCTTATAATGTTCCTCAATACTCATATAATAAATCGAGTTTTGCTTTACCTTTCCGGAAACCAACCGTAGACCCTTATTATCTTCTCTAAAGTTGAGTTCCATATCAAAGCAATGCGTTCGAGGTTTTAAACTAAATCGGTCACCATCTCCACCTTTACCATCTCCACTTATCGTTTGCGTTGACTTTATGGAGAGAACATACTCATCATCATCTTTGGACGAAAACTTCATTTCTGAATTCTCCTCGGTGAATAACATGAAGTCATCCACATAATCTTTTGGTTGGCGATAACGATGGCCATCAGCTGTCGACCCGAATTCCCGGTTCAGTACTTCTGGAGCGTTATTATTCAATACCGCTCCTTCAGGAAGATTAGCGCTATAATAGATCCTATCAAAAGGATTGTCTTTGTATTCTTCCACCAGTTTTTCCTGGCTGTCGTGCTTAACCACTTTCTCTTCGGCCTTCTTCTCCTCCTTGGCCTTTTTCTTATCGGCCTTTTTTTCGGACGCTGCGTTTGCAGAGGCTTTCACGTCGCTGGGGACCGAACCGTGCACAAACGGTTCAGACTCAGGAGACGAATATGCGCGAGCTTCATCACCTTCGCCTATCCAGCGCGCGGAGAGCGCGAAGTCGGTATCCCCCACGCCATCGATCTTCCACTTTACCTCTTTCCCAAACTTACCGGCCGGTGCGAGAATGTTCCGTTCATTTCCGTTTTTGTCCCGCAGCGTGTAGAGCATCCCTGTTACGTATTTGTTTTTGAGCAAAGACTTTTCGGGCGTGGGTACCTTGAACTTTATGTAGTCTTTCTTTACTTTCGTTACCTCCGGCTTCTCCGGCTGGAAGAGTGCTACAATGGTGAAAGGCAGCCCAGATAAAAGGAATGAGGGAGCCTGAAAATATGCGCCGGTATAGTATGATGTGGGTTTGTCGGAGTGGAAATATGTTGAATCGCTCTTATCTTTCTTAAAGTTATCGGTGGAGGCATAGAACCACACCTTGTCGGGCGTGCAGTCTTTTCCGCGCACAATAAAGGCGTTAAAAGGGCCTTCCTGCTTGAGATTCTGGCATTCCACATAAAAAGTGCGCATAATAAGACCATCACATTCGGTTTTTGCCTCCTTAATGGGATTCTTCCTGGTGACCATATAGGACACCAAGGCAAGAGAAGGATTCTCATCTTTCACAGCTTCCTGGCAGGCTTTAATTCTACTCAGGCTGTCCACACAGAAAAGCCGAATCCACTTCTCCAGCTCCTTCTCGTCGGTTATGCCGAACCACTTCATATAATTGGTCTTGTGCGACGATGTGTAGGAGTATTGGTCCATAATGAAACTGCCCTTTAGGGGTTTCATTTTCTTATGCTCCTGGATATAGTCCATAAGGTCGGCATAAGTGTAGGCCCAATCTGGGTTTCCAATAATTAAAGAATTGAAATTCCGTCCAAAAACCTCGTAATTACCCCGCGGCGCCGGGTCAAAGTTTTTTTGCACGAACTCCGTTTCTGCTCCTTTGGCAGGATGATTAATGTTCGTGGTCATGTAGCCCTTTTTCAGATAATAATCAGCCGCATACGTTTCCATATAAGCGGCAGTGGTTTCCTCGGAGCGAAAATCCATCCTACAAGGCCAATTGTGCGTTTTTTGCCGATGATGGAAGAGTTCGTGAGTAACTGTGATCAACATACTCTCGCCTCTTCCTTTCCTGGTATAAGTGCCTTTCCCGCTAAGCATTTTGGGATAATTGATTACCATATAAGGCAGTTTTGAGACCGTGCGCCGGTATTCCCCTGAAGGACCGGAGGTGACTAAATCAACCTCCAGGTTGCAGGTCTGCGGCCTTAGTCCCTGGTCTTCTGTGAGATAAGCGTTGGCCTCCTTGAGCATTTTTTCCAAGTCCTGGATACTTTTAGGAAGGGCCATACCAGCTTTGTATGTCTTTAGATCCGAATCTTCTTCAAGCATTTTAGCCAGGATGGCGGCCTTATCCACCGCTTCCTTTGCTTTTCTCTTTGCCTCGGCACTTCCCATTATCCTCTGCCAGGTGTTCCAATATTCCCGGGTCTCGTCATACTTGGCTTTGACTTGGCGCTCATACTCTGATTCGGATAACGCTTCCAGTTCCTTGTAGCGCTTTTCATAGTTCTGGATGCTGCTTTTATACTCCTCGAACCGATCGGCCTCCTCCGTGTCCTTGAAGCGAAAATATAAGGTAAAATCTCCGTTTATATCTTTGATCTCGTGTACGATTGCATCGTCCCGCAAAGAGAAGAAACTCTTATATAAATCTCCGGTAGTCTTGTGCTTGTGCCAAGTTTCCGCCGAATATGCAATAAACAATCCTCCACCGAAAGCAGCAAGCGCAGTTATGATTACGCTGTTTTGATCACTCCTGAAAACGAGTTTTCCGTTTTCAACCCAGCTGGTGTACTCGTATAGTTCCTCGCCAGCCATACGCCAGAGACGGACACGGTCGTGCAGGATGGGGGGAATTCCCATCTTCTCTAAATCCATAGAGAAGGTATACTCGCCAGGAAGATGTTCCTCCGGTTCCATCCCGGCATCCAGGTCAAAGCAGAAAAGCATTTTCTCGCCACTGACTTCGGCGATCTTTTTATCGGCCTCATCCCAGGTTTTCTCATCCACCGGAGTTATCTTGAATTCACGGTCTTTGTCCAGGGCGTTGGCCGGGGCCGTAATGCGGATGCCCTCCACGGGCGCCACATCTACGGGTTTACTGTTGCCCACTATGGGTTCCAGCGGCTCAATGCCTTCCTCTTCGGCAATGGTGAGCTCTGGTGCCGGTGTATAATCGGTCTCGACTTTATCGGCCTTGTCCCAGGGGCGAATAACAAACATAAACAGCGACACCGCCAGAATGATGGCTGCGTCCAGAATGAGTGTGGTGAGGGTTGTCTTATTCATTTTTTCTCAGCAAATGCGCAATTTAATCTTTGATCCAAGTCATGGTAACGTCAAATCCCGTATTAAAGGTCTCGCTTAATTGCTGACCAAGCTCAATATTCTTAGTTATGGCCCCTTCTACGCCTTCGCGATACATGCTGCCATAGACGTATCCGGAGCCCTGATACCCGGCATTGACAGACTTCACGCCTTTCTCTATCAATTTTCCCGTGCCAATCTTAACTGCCTCACCGATAGCGGAATTGCGCATTTCTTTGACGGTCTCTTCCACACTCTTGCCTTCGTACCAGCCGGTGAAGGCTTCCTTGATAACACCAGCTCCGACTTGCGTTCCATACTCCACCAGCTTGCTTCCTGCAGCATCACCCATAACATTGGCATTATTCTGCAGTACCTCGAGTCCTCCTTCTACGGATCCGGCAGCCAGGCCTTTGACAAAAGAACCTCCTGTTGCACGTGCTTCCATTCCTCTTCCCAATCCGTTCTTGGCCAAAGAATAATAGGTTTGTACAGCCTTTCCGCCAGGAGCCACTTGCGCGCCAATAGTAACACCCGTATCGCACACCTTCTGATAGGTCTCCATGTAGGCCTGGTTCCAACTGGCTTCGTATTCTTCCAAGGTGTTTTGAGCGCTTTCGGTTTCTGCATCCTGCATCTCCTTGATCATCTCTTTTTTAATGTCGTTCTCGCGTTGCTTGGAATCGACGGAACTGTTATATCCCACATAATACTCATCGGCCATTTTCTCTATGTAATCCTCTCTCTTCCGCTGCGCCTCAATGGCTTTAGTTTCTTTATCATATGCCTCCCGGTCCTTGTTCTTCAGCTCCTCGTTTCGCTTGCGCCAGTCCTCGAGATTCTTTTCAGCGGTTGCTTCATCCTGGGAGAAGGCCGAACTGTTCCGCTCGCGCCAGTCCAGCCACTCGTCTATGCCTTCTTCGGTGTACGACGTATCGTTTTCATTCTTCCAGCCTGTCTGGTTGCCATCTTCGTCATAAGTGGGGTAAAGCGTATAGCGTTTCCCCGTTGCGGGGTCTTTCAAGGTGCGCGTGCCGTCACCATTCTCAGTAAGGAAGCGCTTGCGGCGTTCATCCTCCGGAGTCATGGGGCCGGGGCCGTCCGGGAAAGGGCCGCCTCCGCCTGCCGCAGCACCACCGGCTCCGCCCAGCAGACCGCCACCCATGAAACCGCCACCCATGAAACCGCCTACCAGGCTGATGAATACCGTCCAGGCTTCATTGGCATGTTCCTGGTCCGTGCCCATTACCTGCTTCACCCATTCTGGTGCATTTAGTACAAATGCGACTTCTTGCCACTCAAAAATGTATTTCATGCTCACATAGGCATCACAGATAGTGACGGTGAACGTAAATTCAAAGTGGTCGGCGAACACATCGTCCGGATGAGGGAATATGAGGCAGCAATACGCCTGTTTGACAATGGCATTATCTATTCCATGGACATTGTCCCACAAAGTGCAAATGTGCCCGAAAGCCGTAATGTCAGGATGCTCCTGGGAACCGGAAAAGCCCATACATAGTTCTTCGCCTGGCGCATAGGGGCCTTTGACTGCCGTCACTTTCTCCGTGCCCTATACCACCGAGGGAGTCGAAGCGTTCCTGCCCCAGGTGCATCCCTTTGTAGAGGCATGCGAGCTGCCTGACGGTTTTGCTGTGGATATAGCGCTGGAGGAAC
>JAEEGG010014777.1_pt1 | contig 16477 bp, 9 predicted proteins | sample 9134161 | NCBI WGS metagenome assembly JAEEGG01 (sample SAMN16246543, study PRJNA631951) | gut metagenome | biome: gut microbiome; feature: rumen; material: CR-attached | host: Bos | place: Iran: Karaj | collected 2018-10
GACTAGTCATATTGGCTCTTATAAAGATCATGCCCCCGCTTAACGGGCGGGGGCATAATTACGGGAATAGCTCAGTTGGTAGAGCATCGGTCTCCAAAACCGAGGGTCGTGGGTTCGAGTCCTCCTTCCCGTGCAAAGAAAGATTGAAGATATGTTCAAAAAGATTGTAAACTATTGCAAAGCTTGCTACAACGAGCTTGCTCATAAGACGACTTGGCCTACGCTCAAGGAGCTTACACATAGTGCAGTGGTTGTTTTATCCGCTTCCCTTGTCATTGCATTAGTGGTGTGGGTACTGGACGTGGCTTTTAAGAATTTAATGACTCTGATTTATCCGACGATTTAAAAGATATGGCAGAGACAGGTATGAAATGGTATGTTCTGCGTGCCGTCAGTGGCAAGGAGGCCAAGGTAAAGGAATACATTGAGGCCGCCATGAAGCACGATCCGGTTCTCGCTGCTAACGTGGGAGAAGTGATTCTTCCCACGGAAAAGTATGCTATGATGAGAAACGGCAAGCGTGTTATCAAGGAGCGTCTCTATCTTCCTGGCTATGTACTGGTTGAGGCCAGTCTGCAAGGCGAGGTGGCACATACTTTACGTTTCATGCCGAATGTGCTGGGTTTCTTAGGTGGGTTGGATAATCCTACGCCCATCCGTCAGTCGGAAGTCAATCGTATTCTGGGTAATGCTGAGGAATCGGCCGTTGAGACAGCGGAGTTAGCGATACCTTTCAGCGTAGATGAGACAGTCAAGGTGACCGAAGGTCCCTTCAGCGGTTTCAGCGGTGTCATCGAAGAAGTGAACAGCGAGAAACACAAGCTGAAGGTAATGGTGAAGATTTTCGGCCGTAAGACACCTTTGGAATTAAACTTTACACAAGTAGAGAAAGAATAGAGTATTGAAGAGAAAGAATAAGGCGTAGATTGTTACGATACGTCTGTTCTATATATACGGTCAGGGAGGCTTCCACTCCTGTGGCTTATATAAAATCAATTAATTATAAAACAGAAATGGCTAAAGAAGTTGCTGGATTAATCAAATTACAGATTAAAGGTGGCGCTGCGAATCCCTCTCCCCCTGTAGGCCCTGCACTGGGTTCAAAGGGTATTAACATCATGGGATTCTGCAAAGAGTTCAACGCCAGAACCCAGGATAAGGCAGGAAAGATTCTTCCTGTTGTTATCACCTACTATGCAGACAAGTCATTCAGCTTTATTATCAAGACTCCTCCCGCAGCTGTTCAGCTGAAGGAGGCCGCAAAGTTGCAGAGTGGTTCTGCTCAGCCTAACCGTAAGAAGGTGGCAACTGTTACCTGGGATCAGGTACGTGCTATCGCTGAGGACAAGATGGCAGACCTCAACTGCTTCACTGTAGAGTCTGCTATGAAGTTGATTGCCGGTACTGCAAGAAGCATGGGTATCACTGTGAAAGGGGACTTCCCTGAAAAATAAATTTAAACTTCAATTAGAAAAATGAGTAAACTGACAAAAAATCAAAAGTTGGTAGCTGATAAGGTTGAAGCAGGGAAGGCATACTCTTTGAAGGAAGCTGCAGCATTGGTCAAGGAAATCACCACGACCAAGTTTGACGCTTCTGTTGACATTGATGTACGCTTGGGCGTTGATCCGCGTAAGGCCAACCAGATGGTTCGTGGCGTTGTATCGCTGCCGAACGGTACGGGTAAGGTGACACGCGTGCTCGCTCTCTGTACTCCTGATCAGGAGGCTGCTGCAAAGGAAGCAGGCGCCGACTATGTTGGTCTTGATGAATATATTGACAAGATCAAAGGTGGATGGACAGATGTTGATGTTATCATCACGATGCCCTCTTGCATGGGTAAGCTCGGCCCTCTCGGCCGTGTGCTCGGTCCTCGTGGCCTGATGCCTAACCCCAAGAGCGGTACTGTTACTATGGACGTTGCTAAGGCAGTGAAGGAAGTAAAGCAGGGTAAGATTGACTTTAAGGTTGACAAGGCAGGTATCGTACATGCTTCAATCGGTAAGGTGTCTTTCAATGCTGATCAGATTTTCGAGAATGCAAAGGAGTTCCTCCAGACCATTATCAAGCTGAAGCCCGCTGCTGCCAAAGGTACATACATGAAGAGTATCTTCCTCTCAAGCACCATGAGTCTTGGTGTGAAAGTGGATCCTAAATCAGTTGAATAACTCGTAAAAAGTTTAGTAAAATGAAAAAGGAATTAAAAGATACTATTATCGTAGAACTCGGAGAGAAGCTGAAGCAGTATCCTCATTTCTACCTGGTCGATCTGACCGGTATGAATGCTGAGAAGACCAGCGACCTCCGTCGTAAGTGCTTCAAGAACGAGATCAAGCTGGTCATGGTGAAGAACACTCTTCTTCACAAAGCCTTTGAGGCTTCTGATATCGACTTCGAGCCCATGTATGAGAGCCTGAAGGGTAATACAGCTATCATGTTTGCCCAGACAGCTAATGTCCCCGCTAAGCTGCTTAAGGAATATAAGAAGGAGGGTATCCCCGCTTTGAAGGCTGCCTATGCTGAAGAGAGTATCTTCGTAGGTGCTGACAGACTTGAGGAGCTGGCTGCTCTGAAGAGCAAGAACGAACTTATCGCCGATGTTGTGGCTCTGCTGCAGTCTCCGATGAAGAACGTTGTTTCTGCTCTGAATGCCGGTGGTAAGATTCACGGCTTGCTCGATGCTATTGGCGAGCGTAACAAATAAATCATTCACAAAAAAACAATTAAAAATTTAAATAAAAATGGCAGATATTAAAGCTATTGCAGAAGAGTTGGTAAACCTTACTGTAAAAGAAGTTAACGAGTTGGCAACAGTCCTGAAGGACGAGTATGGAATTGAGCCCGCCGCAGCCGCTGTTGCTGTTGCTGCTGGTCCTGCTGCAGGTGGTGCTGCTGAGGCAGCTGAAGAGAAGTCTTCTTTCGACGTAGTTCTGAAGGAAGTCGGCGCTGCTAAGCTGCAGGTTGTAAAGGCTGTCAAGGAAGCTTGCGGTCTTGGCCTGAAGGAGGCTAAGGACCTCGTAGATGGTGCTCCCGCTACCATCAAGGAGGGTCTGTCTAAGGACGAGGCTGAGAACCTGAAGAAGGCTATCGAAGAGGCTGGTGCCGTTGTTGAACTGAAATAAGTTCAGACTTAACAATATCCAATGGTTGGGGGCTCTCCAGTAGAGAGTTCCCGACCATTTTTTGTCTTTTCATATCTATAGTTTCTATAGGGACTATAGTTACTATAGAAATCAAACGGAATAAATAACCAAAATATATGGCTTCAAAAATCATAGACAACAGAGTAAACTTTGGCAGCGTCAAGAATCCGATGCCGTTTCCGGATTTTCTCGATGTGCAATTAAAGTCTTTCAAGGACTTCCTGCAGTTGGATACCCCGCCCGAAGAACGCAAGAACGACGGTCTGTATAAGGTGTTCGCAGAGAACTTCCCTATCACCGACACGCGTAACAACTTCGTTCTTGAGTTCCTCGACTACTATATTGACCCGCCCCGTTACACCATCGACGAGTGTCTGGAGCGTGGCCTTACCTATAGTGTACCCCTCAAGGCAAAACTGAAATTGTATTGCACAGACCCCGATCACGAGGATTTCGGTACCGTTATTCAGGACGTGTTCCTTGGTCCCATTCCTTATATGACGGCCAATGGCACGTTTGTCATCAATGGCGCCGAGCGCGTCGTTGTGTCGCAGTTGCACCGTTCCCCCGGTGTGTTCTTCGGCCAGAACGTGCATGCCAATGGTACGATGCTCTATTCTGCCCGTATCATCCCCTTCAAGGGCTCCTGGATTGAGTTCGCTACTGACATTAATAATGTTATGTACGCGTACATCGACCGTAAGAAGAAGCTCCCCGTTACCACGCTGCTGCGTGCCATCGGTTTCGAGGCTGACAAGGAGATTCTTGAAATCTTCGACCTCGCAGAGGAGGTGAAGGTCAACAAGAAGTCGCTCAAGGAGGTCATCGGCAAGAAGCTGGCCGCCCGTGTGCTGAAGAGCTGGAACGAGGACTTCGTCGATGAGGATACCGGTGAGGTAGTGTCTATTGAGCGTAATGAGGTCATCATGGAGCGTGAGACGGAGATTACCGAGGAGAACATGCTCGAGATTCTCGAGAGCGGTGCCCAGACCATCCTGGTTCACAAGGATGCTGTCATGGCACAGGACTACTCCATCATCTTCAATACCTTGCAGAAGGACCCGTCCAACTCCGAGAAGGAAGCCGTCCTGTATATCTACCGCCAGTTGCGTAATGCTGACCCCGCCGACGATGCCAGTGCCCGTGAGGTCATCCAGAACCTGTTCTTCTCTGACAAGCGTTACGACCTGGGCGATGTAGGTCGCTACCGTATCAATAAGAAGTTGGGACTCGACACCGACATGGATGTACGTGTCCTGACCAAAGAGGACATCATTGAGATTATCAAGTATCTCATCCAGCTCATCAACTCGAAGGCTACCGTCGATGATATCGACCACCTGTCGAACCGTCGTGTACGCACCGTCGGTGAGCAGCTGTCTAATCAGTTCTCCATCGGTCTGGCCCGTATGAGCCGTACCATCCGTGAACGTATGAACGTTCGTGACAACGAAGTGTTCACGCCCATGGACCTCATCAATGCCAAGACCATTTCCAGCGTCATCAATTCGTTCTTCGGAACCAACCCGCTGTCACAGTTCATGGACCAGACCAACCCGCTGGCTGAGGTGACCCATAAGCGTCGTCTCTCTGCCCTCGGTCCTGGCGGTCTGTCACGTGAGCGTGCCGGTTTCGAGGTGCGTGACGTACACTATACCCACTACGGCCGTCTCTGTCCTATTGAGAGCCCTGAAGGTCCGAACATCGGTCTTATCTCGTCCCTTTGTGTCTATGCGAAGATCAACGAGCTCGGCTTCATCGAGACCCCGTACCGTAAGATTGAGAATGGCGTAGCCAACCTGAACAACGACGATATCGTATTCCTGACCGCTGAGGAAGAAGCCAACTACATTATTGGTCAGGGTAACGCTCCGTTGAATGAGGATGGCACGTTCATCCGTCCCGTCGTGAAGTGCCGTCAGGATGCCGACTTCCCCGTCGTTCCTCCTGCACAGGTGAACCTCATGGACGTGTCGCCGCAGCAGATTGCCTCTATCGCCGCCTCACTCATTCCGTTCCTGGAGCACGACGATGCCCACCGTGCACTGATGGGCTCTAACATGATGCGCCAGGCAGTGCCCCTGCTCCATAACGAGGCTCCTATCGTGGGTACCGGTATTGAGAAGCAGGTGTGCGAGAACTCCCGTACGATGATTACCGCCGAGGGCGATGGCGTGGTGGAATATGTGGATGCTACGACCATCCGCATCCTCTACGACCGTACCGAGGACGAGGAGTTTGTCAGCTTCGAGCCGGCACTGAAGGAATACCGCATTCCCAAGTTCCGCCGTACCAACCAGAATATGACCATCGACCTGCGTCCTATCTGTGACAAGGGCCAGCGTGTGAAGAAGGGCGACATCCTGACCGAAGGCTATGCTACCGAGAACGGTGAGCTCGCCCTGGGCCGTAACCTCCTGGTGGCTTACATGCCTTGGAAGGGTTACAACTACGAGGATGCCATCGTGCTCAACGAGCGTATCGTTCGTGAGGACGTGCTGACTTCCGTTCATGTCGATGAGTTCTCGCTCGACGTCCGTGAGACCAAGCGTGGTGTCGAGGAGTTCACTGCCGACATCCCCAATGTCAGCGAGGAGGCCACCAAGGACCTCGACGAGAATGGTATCATCCGCGTCGGTGCCCGTGTGGAGCCCGGTGACATCATGATTGGTAAGATCTCCCCGAAGGGTGAGAGCGATCCCTCTCCTGAGGAGAAACTGCTCCGTGCCATCTTTGGTGAGAAGGCCGGCGACGTGAAGGACTCTTCCCTCAAGGCCAATCCGTCACTCTCGGGTGTCATCATCGACAAGAAGCTCTTTGCCCGTGCCATCAAGGACCGTAAGTCCAAGCAGCAGGATAAGATTCTGCTTGCCAAGATTGACGAGGAGTATGAGGCAAAGGTGGATGACCTGAAGGACATCCTCGTTGACAAGCTGCTCACGCTCACCAAGGGTAAGACCTCACAGGGTGTGAAGGACTATACCGGAGCCGAGATCATCTCCAAGGGCAGCAAGTTCACCGCTACCAACCTGAAGAACCTCGAGTACGGTGACGTCCAGACCAGCAAGTGGACCACCGACGAGCATAAGAATGAGTTGATTGCCCAGCTCATCATCAACTATATGAAGAAGTACAAGCTGCTCGATGCCGAACTGAAGCGCCGTAAGTTCGCTATCACCATCGGCGACGAGCTGCCCTCCGGCATCCTCCAGATGGCGAAGGTCTATGTGGCTAAGAAGCGTAAGATTGGTGTCGGCGATAAGCTGGCCGGTCGTCACGGTAACAAGGGTATCGTGTCGAAGGTCGTTCGCCAGGAGGACATGCCGTTCCTCGAGGATGGCCGTCCCGTCGATCTGGTGCTCAACCCGCTGGGTGTGCCCTCTCGTATGAACCTCGGTCAGATTTTCGAGGCCATCCTCGGTGCTGCCGGTAAGCGTCTCGGCGTGAAGTTCGCTACGCCTATCTTCGACGGTGCCAAGCTTGACGACCTCGCAGAGTGGACCGACAAGGCCGGTCTGCCGCGTCTCTGCTCTACCCACCTCTATGATGGTGAGACCGGTGAGCAGTTCGACCAGCCCGCAACGGTAGGTATCACCTACTTCCTCAAGCTCGGTCACATGGTCGAGGATAAGATGCACGCCCGTTCCATCGGTCCGTACAGTCTCATTACCCAGCAGCCGCTCGGTGGTAAGGCACAGTTCGGTGGTCAGCGTTTCGGTGAGATGGAGGTCTGGGCACTCGAAGCCTTCGGTGCCAGCCACGTCCTGCAGGAGATTCTTACCATCAAGTCCGACGATGTCGTTGGCCGTTCCAAGGCTTACGAGGCCATTGTCAAGGGCGATCCCATGCCGACGCCGGGTATTCCTGAGTCACTCAATGTGCTGCTGCACGAGTTGAAGGGTCTCGGTCTGAGTGTAACGCTTGACTAAGTGAAATTGTAAATCGAAAATCGGTAAATAGAAAATATAGAATATGGCTTTCAAGAAAGATTCAAAGATAAAGAGTAATTTCACGAAGATTACTATCGGACTGGCTTCTCCTGAGGAGGTCCTCGAGAGCTCGTACGGCGAGGTCACCAAGCCTGAGACCATCAATTACCGCACCTATAAGCCGGAGCGTGACGGCTTGTTCTGCGAGCGCATCTTCGGTCCTACCAAGGACTATGAGTGTGCCTGCGGCAAGTACAAGCGTATCCGCTACAAGGGTATCGTCTGCGACCGTTGTGGTGTCGAGGTGACTGAGAAGAAGGTTCGCCGCGAGCGTACCGGCCACATCGAACTGGTGGTTCCCGTTGCCCACATCTGGTATTTCCGCAGCCTGCCTAATAAGATTGGCTATCTGCTGGGCATGCCCACCAAGAAGCTCGATGCCATCATCTATTACGAGCGTTATGTGGTCATCCAGCCGGGTGCCCTGGCTGGCAAGAAGGATGCTGAAGGCAATCCCCTGCTCGGCTCTCAGGCTTACGACCTGCTCTCCGAGGACGAGTACAACGACCTGCTCGACAACTACGTATCGCAGGACAATGACTACCTGGAGGACAGCGACCCCAACAAGTTCATCTGTAAGATGGGTGCCGAGGCCATCTATGACCTGCTCATCCGTCTCGATCTCGACTCCCTGTCCTACGAGCTTCGCGACCGTGCCAACAGCGACTCTTCCATGCAGCGTAAGAACGAGGCATTGAAGCGTCTGCAGGTGGTCGAGGCTTTCCGCTCCAGTGTCGAGAAGGGCATCAACCGTCCTGAGTGGATGATCATGAAGATTATCCCCGTCACGCCGCCGGAGCTGCGTCCCCTCGTTCCCCTGGATGGTGGCCGTTTCGCCACGTCCGACCTGAACGACCTCTACCGTCGTGTCATCATCCGTAACAACCGTCTGAAGCGTCTCGTCGAGATTCATGCTCCCGAGGTCATCCTGCGCAACGAGAAGCGTATGCTGCAGGAGGCTGTTGACTCGTTGTTCGATAACTCCCGTAAGTCCAGTGCCGTGAAGAGCGACAGCAACCGTCCGTTGAAGTCTCTCTCCGACTCACTGAAGGGTAAGCAGGGCCGCTTCCGTCAGAACCTGCTCGGTAAGCGTGTTGACTACTCCGCCCGTTCGGTTATCGTCGTCGGCCCCGAGCTGAAGATGGGTGAGTGCGGTCTGCCGAAGCTGATGGCTGCCGAGCTCTATAAGCCGTTCATCATCCGCAAGCTCATCGAGCGCGGCATCGTGAAGACGGTGAAGTCAGCCAAGAAGATTGTCGATCGCCGCGAACCGGTGATTTACGATATCCTGGAGAACGTCATGAAGGGCCACCCCGTACTCCTCAACCGTGCTCCGACGCTGCACCGTCTGGGTATCCAGGCGTTCCAGCCGAAGCTCATCGAGGGTAAGGCCATCCAGCTGCACCCGCTGGCATGTACGGCATTCAATGCCGACTTCGACGGTGACCAGATGGCTGTCCACCTCCCGCTGTCCAACGAGGCCATCCTCGAGGCACAGATTCTGATGCTCCAGAGCCATAACATCCTGAACCCCGCCAATGGTGCTCCTATCACCGTGCCGTCACAGGATATGGTGCTCGGTCTTTACTACATCTCCAAGATTCGTCCGGGTGCCAAGGGCGAGGGCCTCACCTTCTACGGTCCTGAGGAAGCCATCATTGCCCACAACGAGGGAAAGTGCGACCTGCACGCCCAGGTGAAGGTCATCGTTGACGACATCGTCGATGGTCAGCCCGTCCGCCACATGGTCGAGACATCCGTCGGTCGTGTCATCGTCAATGGCATCATCCCGAAGGAGGTAGGCTATGTCAATAAGATTATCTCCAAGAAGTCTCTCCGCGACATCATTGCCGACGTCATCAAGAACGTGGGTTTCGCCGAGGCTTGTGAGTTCCTCGACGGTATCAAGAACCTTGGTTACCGCATGGCTTACGAGGCTGGTCTGTCGTTCAACCTCGACGATATCATCATTCCTGAGTCCAAGAAGGACCTCGTTGCCAAGGGTAATGCCGAGGTACAGCAGATTACCGAGAACTACAACATGGGCTTCATCACCGATACCGAGCGTTACAACCAGGTCATCGATACCTGGACACATATTAATAATGACCTCGGCAACGTGCTCATGAAGGAGATGACCGAGGCCGACCAGGGCTTCAACGCCGTCTTCATGATGCTCGACTCCGGAGCCCGTGGTTCTAAGGACCAGATTCGTCAGCTCTCCGGTATGCGTGGTCTGATGGCGAAGCCGCAGAAGGCAGGTGCCGAGGGACGTGGTACCATTGAGAACCCGATTCTCTCGAACTTCAAGGAGGGTATGTCCGTGCTGGAGTACTTCATCTCCACCCACGGTGCCCGTAAGGGTCTTGCCGACACCGCCATGAAGACGGCCGACGCCGGTTACCTGACACGTCGTCTCGTTGACGTCTCTCACGACGTCATCATCAACGAGGAGGACTGCGGAACCCTGCGCGGCCTGGTATGCACCGCCCTGAAGAACGGCGACGAGACCATCTCTACGCTCTATGAGCGCATCCTCGGTCGTGTCAGCGTTCACGACATCATCCATCCTACCACTGGCGAGCTCATCGTGGCTGCCGGTGAGGAGATTACCGAGCCCATCGCCCAGATCATCGAGGACTCTCCCATCGAGAGTGTCGAGATCCGTTCCGTGCTCACCTGTGAGTCGAAGCATGGCGTCTGCATGAAGTGCTACGGCCGTAACCTCGCTACCCAGCGCATGGTTCAGAAGGGTGAGGCCGTCGGCGTCATCGCTGCCCAGGCTATTGGTGAGCCGGGTACACAGCTGACCCTCCGTACGTTCCACGCCGGTGGTGTGGCAGGTAACGCTGCCGCCAATGCTTCTATTGTGGCGAAGAACGACTCCAAGCTTGAGTTCGACGAGCTCCGTACCGTACCGTTTACTGACGACAATGGCGTCGATTGCCTGATGGTTGTCAGCCGTCTGACGGAAGTACGCTTCGTCGATAAGAATACCAACATCGTACTTTCTACGATGAACGTGCCCTACGGCTCCTCGCTCTACTTCAAGCAGGGAGAGGAAGTGAAGAAGGGTGACCTCATCGCCCGTTGGGACCCGTTCAATGCCGTCATCGTTACCGAGTATGCCGGTACACTGAAGTTCCGTGACGTCGTCGAGGGTGCTACCTTTAAGGCCGAGACTGACGAAACGACCGGCTTGACCGAGAAGATCATCACCGAGACACGTGACCGTGCCCTCGTGCCGACCTGCGACGTCCTCGATGCCAATGGCGATGTCATCGGTACCTATATCTTCCCCGTGGGTGGTCACGTTGTCGTTGAGGACGGCCAGACCATGAAGACGGGTGAGACACTGGTCAAGATTCCACGTACCGTTGCCAAGGGTGGTGATATCACCGGTGGTCTGCCGCGTGTCACCGAGCTCTTCGAGGCCCGTAACCCGAGCAACCCCGCTGTCGTCAGCGAAATCGACGGTGAGATTACCATGGGTAAGGTGAAGCGTGGTAACCGTGAGATCATCGTGACCTCCAAGACGGGTGAGCAGCGCAAGTACCTTGTATCGCTCTCCAAGCAGATCCTGGTACAGGAGCACGACGCCGTTCGTGCCGGCACACCGCTCTCCGACGGTGTCATCACGCCTGCCGACATCCTGGCCATCAAGGGTCCCACGGCTGTCCAGGAGTACATCGTCAACGAGGTACAGGACGTCTATCGTCTGCAGGGTGTGAAGATCAACGACAAGCACTTCGAGATTATCGTTCGCCAGATGATGCGTAAGGTCGAGATTAACGACCCGGGCGACACCACGTTCCTCGAGCAGCAGATTGTCGATAAGCTCGACTTCGCTGAGGAGAACGACCGCATCTGGGGTAAGAAGGTGGTTACCGATGCCGGTGACTCCGAGAACCTCAAGGCAGGTCAGATTGTCACCGCCCGTAAGCTGCGTGACGAGAACTCCAGCCTGAAGCGTCGTGACATGAAGCTCGTCCAGGTTCGCGATGCCGTGCCCGCCACGTCAACGCAGATCCTGCAGGGTATCACCCGTGCCGCTTTGCAGACGAAGAGCTTCATGTCGGCAGCATCCTTCCAGGAAACCACGAAGGTGCTCAACGAGGCTGCTATCCGTGGTAAGGTCGACCGTCTTGAGGGTATGAAGGAGAACGTCATCTGCGGTCACCTCATCCCCGCCGGTACTGGTCTGCGCGAGTTCGAGAAGCTCATCGTTGGCTCTAAGGAAGAGTACGAGCGCATGCAGGCTAATCGTAAGAACGTGCTCGACTTCGTTCAGGAGAACGTGCTCGATGAATAATCCTTGGTGTCATGCTTTAAGGTGACACCATAACAACAAAAAGAGACTGTCGGCAGCTTTGCCGGCAGTTTTTTAAAGCCGGACATGTAGTGATGAAACAAGAAGAATGTGTGAAGCTGCTCGAGGAGCATGGCATCAAGGCCACATCCAACAGAATAGTGGTGGTGCGTGAGCTGGCATTGTCGGCCCGGCCTCTGACGCTGGGCGAGCTGGAGATGAAAATCCTGTCCGTTGACAAGTCGGGCATCTTCCGGGCGCTGACGCTGTTCAAAGAGCATCATCTGGTTCATGCCATAGAGGATGGATCAGGGGCGATGCGATATGAGCTTTGTCACAGCCACAGCGATGAGGAGGACGACGATCTCCACGTCCACTTTTTCTGTGAGCGCTGCCAGCGCACGTTTTGTCTCGACGGTGTGCCTGTTCCTGATGTCGCTGTGCCACCCGGCTATAAAGCCACCTCTGCCAGCCACATCGTGAAGGGCATTTGTCCTGAGTGCGGGAAATAATGTTGCCACCGCTAGCATAGCACTTAGCAGAGGTTGGTTATATAGCAGGCAGAAAAAAAGAAGATAGAAAACAGCAATTTTACTAATCACAGTATCAATGAGGAATTTTACGCTGTTTCTTCTTGCCGTGTGCTTTGCACTGACGGCAGGAGCGACTCCCAAGGGGCCGCGAAAGAATGTGAAACTGCCCGCCGCCACGATGCAGCGGTTGCAGCAGTTTACCAGTAATCAACGCAAGCAGCCACAGCGCTTCAACGTGCAGCAACAGCATGCCAAGGACACACGCACCATGCGCGCCCTGCACCAGCGCAGCTCATTCATCGATAGGGCAGTGAAGCAGGCACTGGCTCCGCGTCGCGCAGGAATCATCGACCAGCAGCCGGCCGGCGACTACAAGCTTTACGAACGCAATGGCGACAGCTACGTCGGCACGATGTTCGGTGTCTACGAGAACCCCTGCGTCGGCGGACTGTGCGAAGTGGTGTTCGGACAGGATGACAAGGTCTATCTGAAGAACATCATCTCGCAGGTAGCCCTCTCTGGCTGGATCGAAGGCACCCGCAGCGGCAGCACCATCACATTCCCCCTGCCCCAGACGGTACATTCAATTGATGGCGATGATTATTATGCCATGCTCATGGCTTACGATGCTGATGACATGACCTACTACGGTGTAGACGGTGAGCAGACGCTGACGCTGAGCTACGATGCCGCCACGGGCAACATCAGCAGTAACGACGATCTGTCGACGGGTTTGCTCGTGGTGGGCCTTGCCGATATGGATGGCTACTGGACGGGCTACGCTGACTGGACCTTCACGATGACTGAGATCACCGACGAGCCGGTGGAAGCTCCTGCAGAACTGCAGACGGAGCAGTTTATTGTTAAGGCCGACGGCTTCTCCGGCTGCGTAGCCAACGTGGGATTCCTGGGCAGCGACGTCTACGTGCAGGGCATTTTCCCCGACATGCCTGGGGCATGGGTGAAGGGAACCATCAACGGCGACAAGGCCGTATTCAAGAATGGACAGTTCTTGGGTGCTGACTTCGAAAACTTACGTGTGCAGTACCTCATCTCGGCCACTGCTGAGTCGACCTACGTCGAGGACCCTGAGTGGGGTGACTACACCGAGACCTTCTACTACCTTAGTGATGAGGACATCACTTTCGATTACGATGCCGTCACCAAGACTTTCACCGGCACCAACCTCTTTGTGGTGAATGCCGGACGGCAGGAGGTCAGCTATGCAGATATCTACGAGAACTGCGTCATCGAGCCTTTCGTCGAGGTGGCAGCCACGCCCATGGCTCCCAGTGACGTCATACTCTACGAGGAAGGCTACGACAGCTACGCCATGGGCTTCGGTTGGGGCGTCATCGAGTTCAATCAGTATTGTAATGACGAGGACGGCAATTATATCTTGCCCGACAAGCTTTCCTACCAGCTCTGGATACGCGTCAATGGTAAGGATATGCCCTTGGTACTGCACACCTACGACTACATGAACCTTGAGGAGGATGGCATGACCGAGATACCCTATACTTACTCCGACAATTGGGACATCATGGCGGAGGATGCCTACCACTATGCCTATTACTATGTCGTTGGTCCCGAGGCTTACGGCGTGCAGGCCATCTACCGCGGACAGGGCGAGGAGCGTCGCTCTGAGATTGTGTGGGCCGACACCTACGACCTGGGCAGCGAGTTGCAGCCTGAGGCAGCCACACCCGAATACCCCGATGTTGACCCTTCCGACGTGGGCGGCAGCATCGGCTACGGCAGCTATACTGGCAATGAGAACCGCGTCACCTTCGGCGAGTGGAAGCCGCAGACCTACGACGTGGCCATCCGCCTGCAGGACGAGGCTGTCGTGGGAAAATATATTGAGGACGTCACCTTCAACCTGCGCACCCTGAACGGCGTGAGCAACTTGAAGGTATGGCTCAGCAGCCAGCTGCGTGAGGAGGACGGTCAGAACGCCCCCGACCTGGTGAGCGTCGATGTAGAAATGCCCGCCAAGGCAGGCAACGTCACCGTGAAGCTGCCCAAGCCATACATCATTCCTGAGGAGGGTGTCTACGTGGGCTACTCGTTCACCCTCTCCGCTGACGCATACTCGATGCAGAACAACCCTGTCACCATCGTCGATGTGGTGAAACCCTTCGGTCTCTACATCCACTCCACAGCTTGCTTCCTGAAGTGGCTTGAGCTGTCTGAGTTGGTTGGTGGCTCGGCCTGCATCAACGTTACCCTTGGTGGCAGCCAGGTGAAGAAGAACGCCGTGGCAACCATAGCCGGTGACAAGACCTATGTGCTCTCTGGCAGCGACATCACCGTCAATGTACCCTTCGTCAATCACGGCTCCGAAGGCATCCGCTCGCTCGACTTTGAGTACACCTTCAACGGTGTCACCAGCAACCAGCATGTCGACCTGTCCAGCCCCGTCAGTGCCTTCTTCGGCCTGACCTACGACCACACCCTCGCTCTGCCAGCCGTCAGCCAGATGGGAACCTTCGACCTCAGTGTGAAGGTGCTAAAGGTTAATGGCGTGGACAATGAGGAGGAGACAGTGGCCGAGGCTACCACGCCCGTCTTCGTGCTCAACACCCTGCCCTGCCATCGCTCGCTGCTCGAGGAGTACACAGGACTGTGGTGCGGCTGGTGCCCCCGTGGGTTCGTGGCCTTGGAACTGCTCAAGGAACAATATCCCGACGACTATGTCTGCGTGAGCTACCACAATGGTGATCCGATGGAGATTGCCTACGACTTCCCCAGCCCCATAGCTGGATACCCCTCAGCATGGGTGGACCGTGGTATGGAGGTAGACCCCTATTCGGGTCTTGAGGAAGATGGCTTCCACGTGATCGACGTGCTGCAGTGGCGCAATGCCATGTTCGGCATGGCTGACCTGGACGTGAAGGCTACGCTGGCCGATGACAATAGTACTGTCGACGTGGTAGCCGACGTCAACTTCCCCTTCAGCGACGACGCTGTCGACTGCTCGCTGGAGTACATCCTCGTAGAGGACGGCCTTACCGGTGAAGACTGGGAGCAAGCCAACTACTATAGTGGCGGCGCAGACGGCGAGATGGGCGGCTTCGAGGAAAAAGAGGGTTATGTCTCTGGGCTGGTGTTCAACGATGTAGCTGTCATGCAGTCGGAGATGGGCGGCATCGAAGGAAGCATACCCACCAGCGTCACAGCCGACCAACCCGTTCAGCACCAGTACTCCTTCGACCTGGAGATGGCCATGAATACCTCGTGGGAACCCATCATACAGGACTACACCAAGCTTTACGTCGTGGCCTTGCTCATCGATAATGCTACCGGCATCGTAAGCAATGCCATCAAGGTGCCCGTGACCTCAGGCACCGTCGGTGTCGAGAACGTGAACCGGCAGGTAGCCCACTCACAGGCCATCTATGACCTCATGGGTCGCCGCGTGATTGCTCCGCAGAAGGGCATCTACATCGTCAACGGCCGTAAGGTAGTGAAGTAACTGTAATACCCAACGACACAAGGCTTCGTAGTTCCGGAAAAACTCCGACACGGCCTCCTTGATCAGGAAGGACGGCTTCTTTGTTCAGCAAAGAGGCTGTCGAAGTTGATCAAGGAGGCCGTCGAAGTATATCTAGGAGGCTGCCGTAGTACATCAAGGAGGCAGCCTAAGAACAATGCTGTTTACTTGAACAATTCTGCCAGCAATTCATAGAAAGCGGGATCCTCGCCGACGATGGTCTTCACGATCTTGCCGTCGGGGCCGACGATGATCTTCGTGGGATAGCCCTGAATGCCGTAGTCGTCGCAGATGGTGCTTTCATCGGGGTTGTAGACGTGCAGCCAGGGCAGTTCGTTCTCCTTGACGGCTTCCTTCCACTTCTCTTCTGTGTCACGGCAGTCGATGCCCAGGATCTCGAACTTGCCGGCATACTTCTTGTAGGCTTCTTTCATCTCGGGGAATCCCTTGATGCACCATCCACACCACGATCCCCAGAAATCGAGGATGACGTGCTTGCCGCGAAGGCTCGACAGGGTCAGGGGCTTGCCGTTGATGTCGTTGAGAGTGAAGTCGGGAGCTTCTACGCCCTCGGCCTGCTTGGCGGCCGACTCTTCCTCAGCCTTCTGCTGTGCCTCGATGTAGTCGATGATGGGCTGGTAGTAGGCTTTCATCCTTCCGTTGCGCACCTTGTCGCTGAGCATGTTGACGGCCTCAGCCATCTTCTCAGGCTTCACCTGCGGAATGAGGGTAGCGGTGGCTTCGAGGTCGGGATGGGTCTTAATGAATTCCATGATGGTCTCTTCCTCTTGCTTTTCCAAGGGCTCGATGGCTTCCTGGTAGATTTGCATGATGGAGTCCTGAGATGCGCCTTCCTCCAGCATTTTCATCAGCTTTTGGGTCAGCTCCTTCTGGGGCTTCTGAGCCTCCTCAAGCATCAGGTCAACTTCGTGGTAGCCTTGGTAGAACGTCGAACCGTTATAGTCGAAGCGATCATTGACATCGCCTGTCATCTCCAATGCCTCGCC
>JAEEGG010014778.1_pt1 | contig 16476 bp, 10 predicted proteins | sample 9134161 | NCBI WGS metagenome assembly JAEEGG01 (sample SAMN16246543, study PRJNA631951) | gut metagenome | biome: gut microbiome; feature: rumen; material: CR-attached | host: Bos | place: Iran: Karaj | collected 2018-10
GAAAGATGTTTCACTAAAAGCCATGGAACCTGTTGTAGAATGAAGGAGCCCGATTTTTACAACTCTTTCATTGTCTCTTGTACAGGAGGTTCCAAAAAGGAAGGCAGAAAGTGCGGCGGCTATAAAAAATGATTTGCAAATAAAATCACGCTTTTTTATCATAATCAATTCCCGGTATGCTACTGTATAAGTTCAAAGGTCTTCATAAGGCCTTTACCTTTAATTTTACATTCAATTGGTTCTGTAAATTCAAAGCCCTGGCCCTGAAGGCGGTTCCATAAAGCTTCTGTAATTCTTATGGCTCCAGGGTTAGCGGCAGTTTCCATTCGGCTTGCAACGTTAACCGTGTCGCCCCAGACATCATAGATAAATTTATGAGTTCCAATTACACCTGCAGTTACAGGACCGCAGTTAAGACCAATTCTTATATTAAACTGAATCTTTGCAGTTTCGTTGTATTTTGCAAGATCCTGGTACATTCCTTTTGCAAAGTTTATCATGATTTTTGCATGATCTTCGTTTGCTTCAGGAACACCGCAGGCAGCCATGTAAGCATCTCCAATTGTCTTGATTTTTTCTACACCCATTTGCTTTGCCCGTTCATCAAACATACTGAACAATTCATTAAGGGCAGCAACAATTTCTTTAGCAGTGTGTCCGCTCGAAACTTTTGTAAAGCCTACAATATCAGAGAAGAGAAGGGTAACGTTTTCAAAGTTCTCTCCAAATGATTTATTACCGGTAGTTTCCTTGAGCTTGTCGGCAATTTTATCTGGAAGAATGGAACGAAGAAGGTTATCAGATTTGATTTTTTCCTGTTCCAAAGCGGCTGTCCTGACTTTAACAAGAGCTTCAAGGCGCAGGTTTTCTTTCATAATTCGTTTTTCACGCTGGTAGAAGTAGAAAATACCGCTTCCAACAAGAACAATCAAAAGAATAACCCAGAAGCCCGCACGCTGGTAAATATAAGGACGCTGGAAGAAGAACATCATTTCATCGTTGTTAGATTCAATTCCATTTCCGTTTATTGCGTACACCTTAAAGGAATGTTTACCAGGAGCAAGGTTTGTGTAAGAAACAACGCGCTTCATATCCGGAGCAGTGTAATCAGATTCAAAGCCTGTAAGCATATGTTTGAACATAAGACGCTCAGGAGCATCAAAACTTATTCCGGTAAATTTAATATCAATACGTTTGGTTCCCGGTTTAAGATAAATGATATCTCCGGTGTTTTTGTATTCAACAGAATCTACAGTAATAGTTTGAATATGAACTAACGGCGTAACCGAAGTATCCTGAGTTTTTGCCGGATCAAAAATTGCAATTCCATCAACCAGGGTAAACCACAAACGTCCCTGGGAATCTACAATTGAACGGGCAGTTGAACTTGGGCCTGCAGAATCAAGGCCATCATTTTTGCTGAAATATTTTGCATTTACAATACGCTGCTTGTTTGCGAGGAAGTTAGACAAATCACTATTGGAAATCATAGCAATTCCGTGATTGTTTGTAATCCAGGCGTTGTTGTTAATATCAAAAAGAATCTGGAAAACAGAGTTTGTGCCAAGACCTGTTTCGGAATTGAGCGTAGTGCATTTGAAACGCAATCCTTTTTCGGGATTAAAATCTTCTATGTGGGTAATGCCGCTTCCTGTACAAATCCAGTAGTTGTTTTTCTCATCCTGTGAGATTTTGAAAATTACGTTTCCTGCAATACCATAGGTAGAAGTGAGGTGAGAAAAGATTTTCTCACCTTTCATAAGATAAATACCACCGCCATCTGTACCAATCCAGATAACACCGTGACTATCTTTATAAACAGCCATTACATATTCTGTTTCAAGACCTTCGGCCTGCTTAAAGTTTGCAATTGTTCCGTCTGCGTGGATTATGCTAAGACCTGTTGTTGTTCCAACATAATATTCCTGTGGAGCTGTTTCAATGGCTACGCGCACCTTGTCACCAACAAGCCCTTCTGCCGTAGACCAGCTCTTTATAGATTTTCCGTCATAAATAATCTGACCCGGAGCAGTATAGCAGCTTACAAGGATTTTGTTGTCAGAAGTAACTTCAACGTGGCGGACCCGAAGACCTTTTGTATATTCTGTAAGTTTGTTCTGTACAAGCTCATCATCCTTATAGCATAGAACTCCACTATCTGTTCCGGCCCAAATCCTGCCGTCTTTATCTTCATCAAGCGAATTTACAGTAATATTCAAACGGCTAAGCTTGAACTTACCATGAGTCATTTTACCAATACCGTTGCGGTCTGTTGCAAACCAGATATTGTCTTCGCGATCCTGAATGATTTTATTTATGTTTGAGTTTGCAAGCTCTGGAGCACCCTGGTATTGAATGAAATCTTTATAGTTATAAACAACAAGACCTTTTTCTGTTCCAAACCAGATGTTACCGTTTTTATCTTCAAGAATTGAGGTTGTAGGAATTGTATCAAGAATTGTATTTGATTCGACCTTTGTGGCAACGCCCCTTTCCATACGGTACATACCACGGTCTCCAAGTCCAATCCAGAAAATATTGTGAGAATCCTGGAAAATTGATGTAACAAAATATCTGTCAAACTTTTCAAACTCAATCAGCGGACGGAAAACCCCGTTCATATGAAGAAAAAGTCCGTTTTCATTCGAAATTGTAAGCCATACGCGGCCAACAGAATCACAAAAGATGTGAGAAGCAATTACACCACTTGCAGTAGTTCCGGGTGCAAACTGTGGAGTAATAAGATGTCCTTCCGGAGTAAGATAAACAACACCACCTGCTGTACCAATCCAGATATTTCCATCCTGATCTTCTTCAAGGGCACGAATTGAGTTATTAGGAAGCCCTTCTTCGATAGTATAGGTCACCGTTTCTTTGCCCGAGATTTTGTGAAGACCTTCATCATTAGAGCCAAGCCACAAATTCCCCTGGGAATCCTGCAAAATAACACGCACCGAAACAAAGTTATAGTTTCTGTCTATAGCCCTGTTAAGCGCTGTAAATTCAACCCCATCAAAGGTAACAAGTCCTTCGTAAGTTCCAATATTTATATATCCGTCTGCAGTCTGGTAAATGTCATTAGCCGTAGTTCCCGTAAGCCCCCCAAAGGCGCTCCAGGACTGATAAACATAATTATCAAAAAAAGAATTCTGTGCAAATCCCCGCAAAAAAATGAGAAATGATAATATATTTATAAGAAGGAACTTTTTTCTCATAATATTATATTATCTAACAATTCAAGAAGAAAAGCAAATTTATTTTGAGAAAATAGATGGTAGATTTAGTCTGTAAGATTTACTTTATAGAAGTCGATTTCTCCCTCAGAAATATAGGCTTCAAATGCATCGGTTACAGGGAAAGCTGTGACTTCTGTTTCGTTGCCAGACGCGCCTTCTCCGTAATACATAAGAGCTATTTTTTCTTGAGCGTTTATAGAACTGCTATTATATGTAAAGTTCTTTTTTGTGCTGTCAAATGAAACTGTGTAGAATAATTCCGTTGTATTATCAAGTTCTCCATCAGTTGTTGCACCACTAAATACCAGTAAATAAGAATCAGTATTCATAAATCTAGGAACTTTGATTTGCTTTGAATCAGCATGAGATACTGTAAAGAATTGATTGTTTCCATCAGGATAGATAATAAATCCGTTTAAAGCAGCTCCTGTATTATTCATTTCGCTGCTTGCAGCAATTGTAAAGATTGCATTTCCCGAATAAACTCGTAATGGAATATAATCTTCCCATGTTCTTGTTAAACTGTGAATGTTTACAATTATTTTGCTGTTAATATAGGCCTCTGTGAAGCTCTTTACATTGACTCTGATTTTCTTTTCCAGAGTTACCCCTTCCTTAAGTGTTGGAATTGTATAAGCATTAGGGTTTGAAATACCATCAGTTGAATCAATTCCTTCTATTGAGATAATAGAATCATCATCAGACTTTATTTCCAGAACTGTAGGCTTAGCAGGTACACTACCGATATTTTTAATGTGTACAGTCATAACGTAAGTATGATTTGAATACATATAACCGTCAGTTTTTTGTGCTTCGTCAATATATCCGGAAACTTTAAGAACCGGATCATCATCATTTACAATTGGAACAGCTCCCATATAAGAACCATCGTTATCGATTTTAAGATTCTCAACATAAATAGTTTCATCATCCGAAACTTGAACAGATACAGTTTGAATATCGCCCTGAATTGGAGATACAAGTGTTACAGAACCGTTTTCATCTGTTGTTCCTTCATTTTCAAAGGTAGAGAAACGTTTTGAAGAACCTTTTACCTTAAGGCCAGCTCTTCCCTTCATAACAGACGAGGCAGCTCTATCCGATGAATCATCCGTAAAGCCTACAACTTTAAGGGAATAAGAGAGATTTGTTCCTCCTTTTCTGTATAAAGGGATAATAGCATCTCCAATTTTGCATGTAACTATATTTGCAGTAGATTTTGTGAGAGAAGAAATTCCATCTATTGAATATTCAAAGTATAATTGTTCTTCGTTAGATTTCTGGAGAAATTCACTGTGATTATTAAAACTTCTATTTGAAACATATGTTTCGTCAACAATTAATTCTATTCCATTGTCCATTCTAACCCAGGTTCCCCAGAAAAATTGATTAGCAGTTATAACAGGAGCTGAAACTGTAACCGTGCAAGAAGCATATTTAGAAGTGTTGCTTTTTGAGGTTGTCCAGGTGTAGGTGTCGCTTATTTTGTCACCGTAAGAATTTTTTGAAGTCGCTGTTATTGAGTATGTTTCCCCTTTGTTTAAGGAAAGGTTTGTATAGGAAAGATAAACACTGTAAACAGTAGAAGGATTTGTAACAGTAACTATACAAGAAGCATATTTAGAAGAATTAGTATTTGAGGTAGCTGTTATAGTTGCAGTACCTTTTGCAATGCCTTTAACTGTACCATTTGAAACAGTTGCAACACTGCTGTTGGATGTTGTCCAGGCGTAGGTATCGGTTGTGGTTTTTGATGCAGAGTCTTTGGAAGTTGCTTTAAGGGTATATGATTCTCCTGTAGTTAAAGAAAGACTTGAGCTGGAAAGACTTACCAGGGAAACCTTTGAAGCATTTGCTTCTTCATCTAAAATGTCTTGTACTTTATCATTTATAGGAGTAATATTATTTAATATTTCTCTTAAACAACCAGAGAGCCCGATTAATAATAAAAAGAAAAAAACAGGAATTATTAATTCTCGTTTTATTTTCATAACATATTTCCTTTGCTAAAAGTAAAGCCAGAGATCTTCGATATAGAGAGAAATGACTATTCCGAAGTTATCATACCAGCCGGCTCCAAAAAGTCCATATAATTTATAACTAAAACCAAGATTACAAAACTCGAATGTATGAATATGGAGTTCTGAAGACAAATTCAATGCAAATCCGCCAAAGGTAGAACTGGTGGCAGAGCCTTCGTATGGACAAAAATAACCCCCGGCCCCAACTCCCAAAAGAAGATATGCACCATCTAAATAGAAATAACCACCTGCAACTCCATCAAAGACAAAAAAGCGTCCATCTATATGAGATCCGGTTTTTGTATCTGAAAAATTCGCACCACTCGTTAAAAAATCCAAGCCAAAAAACATAGGATATTCATAATCAATCCAGGTCCCCAAATATATATCGCTGTTAATTGAAAATGATGGTTTTCCTGAATTTATAAAATCAGGGCCAATAAAAGCCCCTGGCGATGCTGTTATTGACAAAAATTCCTGTGCATGAAGAAAAAGGGGAAAAGATAAAAGGATTATTAAAACAAAAAAGCGTTTTCTCATAATATTATATTATCTATGATTTTAAGAAGAAAAGCAAATGCATTTAAATGAAAAATAGGGGCTGCCGGATGGCAGCCCCTATTGGATAATTAATGATAAAATGAAGAGTTAGTCAGAGATTGTCAGTTTATAGAAGTCTGTTTCACCTTCGGCAATGTAGGCTTCAAAGTCGCTGCTAACAGGATAAGCTTCATCTTCTGTTTCGTTTTCTTCACCAAATGTTTGATGATTTCTTAATTCTTCCCACTCAACTGTTTCGTCATCATGAAGTGCTTTTGGTGTATTTGAAAGAGAAACGGTATAGTACAATTCTGTCGAATCATCAAGAGTTCCCTGAACAGTAGCACCACTGAATACTAAAATATATTCATCTGAAGATTTAAATCTTGGAACACTTATAGTTTTATAACTAGCCTGAGGAACACTAAAGAACTGGCTGTTTCCATCAGGATAAATCAAGAAACCATTTAATGATGCAGAAGTTTTTTTGTTGAAAGCTACGCCTGCCTGGAATGTAATTTTAGCCTGTTCTCTAAAGATTCGAATTGGAACGTAATCGATCCAACCGTTATCATTTTTGATTTCAACATTAATCTTTGTATCTTTATAAGATTCACTGCCGGCAGGGAAATCTCCAATTGTAATCTGAATATCTCTCTTAAGGCTCATGCCAGGTTTAATTGTAGGAACAGAAAATGCCTTTAAGTTCTTCATATCAGTTTCGTTACTTGATAAAGAAATAAAGGTATCATTTTCATCTGGGGTTATAGATAATACAGAATACTTTGCCGATACATCACTAATGTTTTTAATTTCAAGATGCATTGTGTAAGTGTTTCCGGCATAAAGATATCCATCAGTTTTTTCTGATTGATCAATAGTACCGGTTATCTTAAGGCTATAATCGTTTTCGCCTGCAAGGGCAACAGTTCCCATATAGTCTCCAGAGTTTTCAACCTTAAGATTATCAACTATAACACTTTTTGCGGTTTCTTCTTCGTCAGCAGGTAAATCAATTACTACTGTCTGGATATCGCCCTGAACAGGAGCTTTAAGAGTAACGCTACCATCGTCTTTTGTTTCACCTTCACTCTTAAAGGTTTTGAATTTATTCGATGTACCTCTAACTTTAAGGTTAGCAAGACCAGAAGCAGCACGAGAGCCAAGATGACCTACTACTTTAAGAGAATAGTCAAGGTTTGTACCACCCTGTCTATAGAATGGAATAAGGGCATCGCCTTCTTTAGCTTCAATTACATTCTGAGATTTCTTTTTAAATGAAGAAATTCCATTTCCTATTGTACCACGAATAACAAGATTATCTTTGTCAGAACTATCTACATCATAAGAAGAAGAGCCACTTATAAGTTTAGTGTCTTCTATAGAAATCTTTGTACCTTTATCCATACGAATCCAGGTTCCCCAGAAGAATTGATGTGCAGGTTTTGCTGCAGGCTTTGTTACAGTAATTTTAATACTTGTGTAAATACTGCTGTTTGAATCTACTTTTACATAAAGGTAAGCATATCCTTCTGAAAGACCAGTAACAGTACATTTTGCACTATCAGTTTCATCTGGAGTGTAGAGGAAATAAGAAGAACTTGATGATGTATACCAGGTAAGCTTAGGATTTGCACCTGATGGAGTTACAGTTGCAGTAAGAGTTATTTCTTCACCAATTTCAATTGTCTTTGAAGTTGGTAAAGAAACGCCGGTAACTTTTACATAAGTATTATTAGATACTGTTACTTCGCAAGATGCTGTTTTACTTGGGTTATCTCGTGATTTTACTGTAATAATGGCTGTACCTGGGCCAACTGCAGTAACATAACCGGCAGAAGAAACTGTTGCAACAGTTTCTTTGCTTGAAGACCAGGTAACTTCACTAGGAGCAGATGATGGATATACAGAAGCAGTCAAATAAGCGGTTTCGTTTTTATCAAGATATAAATATTCATCAGAAATTGAAATACTTGAAACTGTATAAGTTGCTTCATAACCATCGGATACTGTTACAACGCAGGTTGCGTATACAGTTGGATTATCAACAGAAGTAACTGTAATAGTTGCCGTACCTGCTTTTGAACCTGCATACAATAAAATACAGCTGTCGCCAGAAACATAAGCGGATACAATTTTTGTATCTGAAGATTCACAAGTAACTTCCGGTGAAACATAATAAGGATATACTGAATAATAAATTGAATCTGAACTATTAAAAGTCATTTTCTTACTTGTATAGTCTAAATAAAGGCTTGAGGCTGTGTAGGTAGCAGAGGTATCTGTGTAATTACCGCCACCTTTACCGTTATTGCTTCTTTCAGAAACATAGAAATCCATAGCCATAGAGGTAGAGCCATTTATAGGTGTAACTGTAATACGTGCGGTTCCAGGGCCAACTGCATCTAATCGACCATAATCTGAAACACTTAATACATATGGATTGCTTGTCGTAACACTGAACAAGGAATACTCGCCTGTCAGAGAAACCTGACAATAATCATAACTGGAATTATCCATATAATAGAACCAATCAAAGTAACAGTAATCTCCAACATACATAACGGGTTCAAGATTGTAAGTAATAGGTTCAATATAAATAACTCTTGGCTCTGTATTAAAAAGATCGTCTGGAATACAACTAGTGAATGCCAGAATAAAAGATGCCATTAATACGCCAAAAGTAAATCTTTTAATTTTGTTTTTCATATAAAAAACCTCCGTGTAGTCGATTTTTGCGGAATTCTAAAAAACAAGAACCCCAAAATACATTTAAAATCAACTCCAAATATTTTAATGCAAAGAGCCGATTAATTCAAGAAAATTAAATTTTTACTTCGTTTTTATTAGTAGTAAAAGTAAAAAATTGCACAAATCCGGAATTTTTGCAAATGGTGCTTCTATAGTTTGATTTCTACTGTTTGCGGTCCGTAGCCTTTTGGGGCGGAGTCGCCTGGGGCAAAATGAATTGTTACTGATTTTTTTGTGGTTGTAAAATGGGCATATTTGTTCAGGTTTTCGTTCAGGGTGGAATCTATGCAGTCGTATACATAATCTTTAGCACCCGCAGATACATCTTCTATATGAGTTTTAATGTAATGGCGGCAGTAATCCATTAATTGAACGCTTGTCATGCCGGTAACTTCTTCTATTGATACAAGTTTATTTTGTTTTTTATCCCAGCAGAAAGTTATGTAATATTCATCTTCCATGGAAGGACCGCAGAAGATATATTTTTTGATAAAAACATTCAAATAGTCTTTGTTTGAGAAGTCTTCGAAAAGTGTACGATATGTATAAACATCTGAATCGTCGTATTCCCATTCTGCTTTTGCAAACTTTTTGTAATTATTAAAATCTTTTTCAAGATTTTCGCGAATAGTTTTAGATAATTCTGGGTATTCTGTATATTCCGGGATTTGAATACTATAGGTTAAATAGGGGAGGGCGTCTTGATCAGACGAAACATTGATTTTTTCTTTGTTTTTGCAAGAAGTAAATAAAGAAAGAGAAATACAGATAACTAAAGATAAAATTACAGATGATTTTCTAAACATAAAGTCCTCATAAAAAGAATGCCGGGTTTTACCCCGGCAATGATGTTATTTTTTTAGTCTATGACCTCATTTCCAAGGAAGTCGGCACTGACAAAATGTATCTGTCTGTTATTTTTGTCGGTAAGCTGAAGAATATAAGTTCCTATTGTATTTGGAATTACATTCAAAGCAGTTGCCCACTTCTTGTATGAAAGGTTCTCCCAAAGCATATTTCCCTGGGCATCGTAAGCTACAACAAATGGTAAAGGATTAACTTGTCCTTCTTTATCTGTTGAAGTTTGTCCGCACATTACAATCATATTGTCGTATGTGCACAACTGATTAAACCAAGTGCAGATATTTGTTCCAAAATAGTAAACAGGATTTACATTTGCATCTCCTGCAATCATTGATGATGAAACATAACAGCCTAGTAATCTGTCACTAGCCTTTAACCAATATTCACCACAGACATACCACTTGTTTCCATTACCACTGAGGGTAAAGAAAAGACAGTTATGTTTCTTGTATATTTCTGTAGGTTCAGATAAATCTGTATTGAATTTATAAATAATTCCATCATGCTCAACAGAATCATATTTGGCATCAAAATCTGTAAAACCACTGGCAAAAATATTAGTTCCATCATAGAATACAGAGCAGAACAAGCTTTCATTGTCGAACGGTGTGTCCATAGTATATGTTTTACAACCTTCTTCATTGCGTACATAAGTAAGGCCATCGTCACTCTTTTTTGTATAATCGAATATACCTAAATATGGAGACATAGGATAAGGATCATCTTCTCCGTAATCTTCCGGATTTTCAGGTTCAACAATGATTCCTCCTGCAATAACAACTTTGTTATCTTCAAGGCGAATAAGCTTGTTTGCAGAATCATGTCTGAATAAAATGTCTTCAGGTAAATCATAATCCCAGAGTGGTAAATTCTTACTAAAATCAAAAGCAATGAGCATATTATTTGTATAATAGTCCTCATCCCAACAAGACAAAAGCATAACGAATGAACCATCTGACTGTTCAACAAAATCTGAAACAATGAGGGTGTCAACTTTGTCTTTAGGGATATTTTGAGTCCAGGCTTCAAGAACATCCATTGTTTCTGGATACTTTCCATATTGATCAACAGGAAGAAGACCAATAGTATTTCGCTGATTCTTTAGTGTTCCCATCATAATGCTGCCTTTTTCTTTATCGTAAGCAGGTTTGATTACAGGAGTAATACGATCGTCCCAATTATAAAGGAAGGAAGATTCACTGAATCCCCACATTTTTCTTGCAGTATCAACATTGAAAGGAGAAATAGCTTTGAGAGATGCAGAGATTCCTTTTGCGCCATTTGTTCCTGTGCTGTTGATGACAGTAACTGTGTAAATTTTTCCTGATTCATAAGGAATTGATGGAAGCGAGTATTCTTCCCCCTCTGCAATAATTTTTACAGAACTGGCAGTACTTGCTAAAAAGGCACCTTCGTTTCCATTATCAACTTCATAAACTGCTGTTGCGTTTTTGTTTACAAATTTATCTTCACTTTTATATGGTTTTATTGTTCGTAAACCCTGTGATAAATAAATATCAGAAGTTGAATTATTTTCTAGAAAAAGAAAAGCCGATTTTGTTTTACATGCAGTGATTTCATCAATTACAACATTATTATCACCAACTGTAAGTGAAAGACTTTTATGATTCTGTGCAGAATCTTCAGGGAAATATGGGAAGTAAACATTTTGTTCACCAAAATTCAAATTATAAACAAAGTAAAAAGTAGAAGCGTCATTTGAATTAATTGTAGTCGACATAGTTGCCGAATCTTTAGCAGAAATTTCTACAAATGGGGTTGTGCTTGTATAAGGATTAATGTTGAAATAAACGGAAACAGGATATGAACTGTTATTTGTAAATAAAATATTTGCATTGGTTGAAGGAGGATTTTCAGTTTCTTTGTTTTCTTCTTTTTTCTCTTCGGCTTTTTCCTCTTGTTCTTCCTGTTGCTTTACTGGAGGAATTGGATCCTCTGGTCCAGTTGGACAGCCTAAGAATAAGACAGTACAAAATAAACAAAATAGGATTGTAAGTATTTTTTTCATAAAACCTCAACTATAAACAAGTAATAAAAAAGTCACTCTGAATAAAAAATTCAGAGTGACTTTTCTTAATTATGCATCATAAATTAAAGATTAGAATGTTGACCAGTCAACTGCAGTTGCTTTAAGAACTTTTGTTGTTACTTCAACTTCTTCTGTAACAGCTGGGTGTTCAACAAGTTTGTCTGCTCCGTTTTCGTCTTTTACTGTTTCTGTCCAAGCATCTTCTTTAATTACAGTTGTTTTGTTTCCAACTTCTTCCATAAGAGGTGTTACTACATAACCTGTTTCTGGGTTACCAGAAATTGTATATGTATACATATAACCAGCTTTGTATGTTTCTGTTGTTGATGAATCTCCGTTAAGGTAGATGTCATCAATACGGTTTGTACCACATCTGTATCCAGCAACTACTTTTTCAGTTTCGTAAGAACTGCTAGATGTTTTTGCCATCATGATAGGGAATACAAGTTCCTTTCCTGTATTAATACGTTTACCACCAGCTGCAGTTACATATGGAGTAGATGTTTCAGAAATAAAGAACTGAAGACCCTGATCAGCTGCGTTAATAATCTTAATATATGCAGCACTTGGTGTGAATCTTACTCCACCAAGCCACTTGTTTGTATTGAACTGAACTTCTTCTGTCTCATCATCAAGAGAGAATTCCCATGATTTTGCCTGTCCTGCAAGTTGTCCTGTTACATATGTTGGATATGTAGAAAGGATTTCAGAAGTTGTCTTATCAAACTTTCTGAATACTGGGTAAATCATATATTCGCCTTTTTCTGCATGGAATGCTTTTTCAAATGTCTGAGAAAGAGAGAATCCAATTGTATCGCCTTCAGGACCCATGTTCCTAAGTTCTACATTGTATTTAGAAGGGTTATTTACAACAATCTTATATTTACCAGCAAGTGCACCAGAAATCTGATATACATTTTCGTTTGTTGTAATTGTGTTATATACAGCATAGAAAGTAGTATATGGACTGCTGTTAAGTTTACTAAGATTGTCTTTGTATTCTTTATAATCATCTAAAGTTACTACATAAACAACAAAGTCTGATGTTGTTGAGAAGAATGTAGCATCCTTTTTGATATGTGATGTTGAAGAAGCTTTTACACCACCAATAATCTGTTTCTGTGAAGGTTCACCTTTGAAAAGAACCATAGATTTTGTAGAATTATTCTTTACGCAGATTGCATAGTTTGTAGAATAATCTGTGAAGTCAATACCAGCATCAGGATCTTCTTCTTCCTGTTCCTGCTCTTGCTGTTGTTCCTGCTCCTGCTGCTGCTCATTTCCCTGATTAGGTGTTGGAGCAGGAGTTTGATTTGTATTCTGAATACAAGAAACAAAAGATAAACCAATAATAGCAGCCAAAGTAGCTGTTAATAATTTCTTAGTTTTTAACATATAACATCTCCATTTTGTTAAAAATTTTTGCTCACACAAATATGAACAATATATAATGATAGTATCAAAATGGGCTCGCGTCAAGTTTTAAAATGTAATTTTTTTTGAAGACAAGGTTTATTGGAGCTTTGTCAACTGCAGAATGCCTACCTGACCGGAGATTTTTAGAATATAACGGGCTTCGGTGGTGTAATAAGGGGCCAGTTTTACCTTAATGTAGACTGTTGAGCGGCCGGAGATGGAAATATCGCGGTTTCCGTTTGTGATATCTTCAAAACCGTCGATACAGTTTCTAAAATCTTGATATTTACTTACAGAAACAGAGATTTTTCCTGTGCGGTTTTCCCAGGAAATATTATAGTTGTTTGTTGTACTAAAGGTTTCAAAACTATAGATGATTTCGCCTGTTTGTTCAGTAAGTTCACCTGTAGTAATTGCACTTATGATTGGTTTTCTGGAATCTGCAGTATAACCTGCCTGTGCGGTATCTGAAAGAGGTACGGCTTCTTCGGGATACTTATCATTTAATAATCCGGCACAGCTAAAAAAAGAAAGAGATGCAAAAGTGATTAAAACTGAATATATAATTTTACGCATAAAGAAAATCCCCCAAAACTAGAAACCAAATCCAAGTGTTATTCCGTAAGAATCGGTAAAACCCGCACCATACATATACTTTAGTTTGTATACAGCACCAATACAAAAAGCATTTGAAAAGATAAAATCAAAACCACCCATGGCTTCGGCTTGAAGGCCTATTAATGTTGAAACCAGATCGTCGCTGGAGTTATAACTTGAGTTGTAGCTTGAACTAGAACTTGAAGAGTCAAGGAATGTATCCAAATTTCCGGCAACAAACAAACCAAGCCCAGCACAAACATAAGGCTTAAAAGGGCCTAATTTTAAAGAAAGTCCGGCAAGAAGATCTCCTGATATAGTCATAACTGTTTCCCAGCTTGAAGGGGTCTGGTATTTGCTGTCTATTGTAAGGCCTGCAACATCTACATCCATGCCCCCAAAGAAAAAACCGGAACCAGCTACAATTGTAAAATCAAAGCCGTAACCTTCATAAAAAGGTCCTTTTATATAATCTGCGCCAATGAGCAAATCGTTTCTTGCATGCTCAGAATAGCCAAAAGTGAAAATACTGAAAAATACTAATAGACTCAAAAATGCTTTTTTCACGTTATTACCCTATGTGTGTATTACAAATATGTGATTCTGCCAAGATTATACCAGCTTCCATCTTCTATTTGTACCCAAAGATAATAACCAGATGTGAGCTGAGATTCAAGGTAGATAGAATATTCGTTCCAGTTTGAAACGGTTAAATAGCAGTCTGGTCTAATACTTACATTGTCATCATAGAACGATTCGCGATATTCTGATTCGACTCTTCTGCATGAGAATGATGTATCTGAAGAATAGGATGATGCAGAATCTGATGATACAACAAAGCGCATTGCGTTGAGAGTATAAGAAGCGGGGATTTTCCAGAACAGATAACCATTAGGATCAAAAGAACCGATGTTGTTTTTATCGCCCTCAATTTGAATGTAATTTTTTATGTTTGTTATTTGGCTTGATGGAATTGTAAATTGACCAAGGTTATAATATGTTCCTGATGTAGAGTAAATCCACAAATACAGTTTCTGTGATGTTTTTACTTTCCACTCCAATGTTACAGAATTTAATGAAGCTTTTATACTTGTCTCATCATTACGAGTGGTGTCCACATAAGCAGAAGGAATTCTTTTACAAGAAAGAGATCCTGTTGCGCTTTCATCTGGATTTTCAGAAATCATAAAATACTGTGTTATAGAAGCAAGCCCTGTTGGTTTTGTCCATGTTAATTTAGTACCACCATCTGTGAAAGAATAGGTAAGATCTATAGAATTTCGAATAGAAGTTAAGTCTGGTGTAACTGTTGTTGAAGTGCCGCCCTGAGAACCACCAGCTTTGCGGACATCAAATTGTCCAAGATTCCACCAGGAGCCGTCTTCAATCTGGATCCACAAATAATAATCCTGGGGATTTTTTGAAGAGGCAACTACATCGTATGTCTTATAGCTGTTTTGAACTGTATAACAATTTCTTTTGATGCTAACGGTATCTTCAAAACAATAATCGCGGTAGAGTGAGTCAATTACAAGACAGTCGAAAGTATAATTGGCTGCCTGTTTGCTACTGTCATTCTTCGAAATTATAAAACGTAAAGGATTTATGCTTAAATAATTTGGAATGGCCCACTGAAATTTCAAATTGCTGATATCGGTGGTATCTACATTAAGTTTAATCTGACTTTTTATTTGTGTTACAGCAGTTGTTACTGTTGGCTGAAATTGTCCAAGATTGTAATAAGTATAATCTATTTCTGTCCACAAATAAAGTTTACAAGCAATACGGGCTTCATCTATAGTAACAGAAGAAATATTTTTACCTATACTAACATTATCACTGTATCTGGAATCTTGATATCTTGAAGGGACTTTAAAACAGGATATTGGAGAGCTTGAAGATGAGGATGAATCGTCAGTAATAAAATATCGTTCAGCATGTGAATCAAGATGGTTTGGTTTTGTCCAGTTAAAAGTCATTCCATCGTTTGTGATTTCAAAAGTTAATGAAATGTTGCTTCTAATTGCGTCGACATCGGCAACTAATGCTTCTGTCAAACCTTTACAAGAAAAAAGCAATAAAGAGACAAGGAATAATACAGGAAAAAATCTCTTTTTCATAAAATACCTCTCTAAACGTACAATTATAGTGGGCGGGAGATGTGTTTGTCAAATTTTGGAGGTATTAATGAGGAATCTTTTACTCCACCGTAACCGACTTAGCCAGGTTTCTTGGTTTATCTGGATCATTTCCGCGCTGAACGGCACAATAGTATGCAAAGAGCTGGGCTGGAATGATGGAAAGCATAGAAATAAAGGCTTCATCTGTTTCCGGGATGGAAATTACGGTGTCGGCGCTGTCGCCAAAGCTGCCGGATTTGTCCTGGGTTATGACGAGGGTTGCGGCACCACGAGATTTAACCTCTACGATGTTGCTCTTGAGCTTGTCAAAGAGGGCACGGCTTGTGGCTGTGGCAACAACTAAAGTCATGCGGTCAATGAGGGCAATCGGGCCGTGTTTAAGTTCTCCGGCGGCAAAGGCTTCGGAGTGCATGTAGCTTACTTCCTTGAGTTTAAGGGCACATTCCAAGCTTGTTGCGCTGTCGAACTGACGTCCAATATAGAAAACCTTTTCTTTATTAAAGTTGCGGGATGCAAACTTCTGAACATCAGCCTGGTTGTCGAGGATTTCCTGAGCTTTAGTTGGAACTGTTTCAAGTTCATCAAGCAAGCGGCAGAATTCAGCATCATCAATTGTTCCGCGAATATGGGCAGCTTTAAGGGCAAGGAGGCACAAACACATAAGCTGAGTTGTATATGCTTTTGTAGAAGCAACTGCAATTTCTGGGCCGGCCCATGTGTAAATAACATCGTCGGCTTCGCGGCTTACAGTTGAACCTACACAGTTTGTAATTGCAATAATACGGGCTCCTGCTTCTTTTGCAAGGCGGAGGGCTGCAAGGGTATCGGCAGTTTCACCGGACTGGCTGATTACAATAAAA